>VOFC01006907.1_pt1 | contig 96452 bp, 153 predicted proteins | sample 5384161 | NCBI WGS metagenome assembly VOFC01 (sample SAMN12384722, study PRJNA508395) | human gut metagenome | isolation source: healthy gut B | host: Homo sapiens | reverse complement strand
CAGCCGGAGCTTCCACCCAACTGGATCGACCAGGGGCCGCTCTGATCAGGCATCTGGGCCTTGGTCCCGTCTTTCTGGTGGGGGACCAGCGGCGGTGCCTGGGCCGCCCTGAACGCGGGGCTGGAGCACCCTGATCTGGTGCGGGGGATCGTGGCCGACAGCTTTGATGGCCGCACCCTTCACCGCGGCTTTGACCGGGAGCTGCTGGAGGAGCGGGCCGCAGCCAAAGCGTCCCCCACCAGGCGCGTCCGTTTTTACCAGTGGTGCCAGGGAGCGGACTGGGAGGAAGTGGTGGACCGTGACACCCGATCTCTGGTCCGGTGCGCCCGGGAGGGCCTCCCCTTTCTCAGGCCCCTGGAGGAGCTGCAGGCCCCCTACTGCTGATGGGCAGCCGGGAGGACGTCATGTGCCGGAAAGATCTGGAGGCGGAATACCAGCATATTCTGGGAGATCCTGCCCCAGGCCAGGATGTGCCTATTCGACCATGGGGCGCATCCGGCGCTGGCCTCCAACGGCCTGGCAGCGGCTGATGCGGTGCGGGGACTTTTTTCAGCTGAGTGCCTCGAACAAATTTTTCTATCTCCGTTGACAATCCTCCCTATTCAGATTACAATAGAAAAAAACTGCTGGGAGGGATGCCCCGTGGACCGCGCCACCACCTGCTGCTTCACCGGGCACCGCCCGGAACAAGCTGCCCTGGGGGCAGCCGGGAGTCGGACCCCGCTGTCTGACGCTGAAGCGCCGTCTGACCCAGGCGGTGGAGGAGCCTACGCCCAGGGGATGCGCCACTTCATCTGCGGCATGGCCCGGGGACGGACCTGTACTTTGCGGAGGCGGTGCTGGCCCTGCGCCTGTGCCGCTCCGGCGTCACTCTGGAGGCCGCCCGCCCCTGCGAGAGTCAGGCCGACGCCTGGCCTGAGGCAGAACAGCACCGGTATCAGGCCATTCTGGACCAGTGCGACTTCGAGACTCTGGTCCAGCACCGCTATGACCGCTTCTGTATGCAGCGGCGGAACCGCTATATGGTGGACCGCTCTGCCCTGGTGCTGTCGGTCTATGACGGCGTGCCCAAGGGCGGAACCGCCCAGACCCTGGCCTACGCCATGCGTCAGGGTGTCCCCGTCCAAATCCTCGACCCAGAACAAGGAGACTGACATGAAGACGCTGATGCATATCTGCTGCGCCCCTGCGCCAACCGCCCCATCGCCGCCCTGCGGGAGGAGGGCATCGAGCTGGCCGGCTTCTGGTACAATCCCAACATCCACCCCTTATACCGAGTACCGCAGCCGAAAAACCTGCCTGGAGGACTATGCCAGGGAGATCTCCCTCCCTCTGGTGGTAGTCAATGACTACGGCCTGCGCCAGTTCGTCCAGCATGTAGCCGACAACATCGACGGCCGCTGCGCCTACTGCTATCGGGTGCGGATGGAGGAGACCGCCCGCTATGCCGCCGAGCACGGCTTTGACAGCTTCACCACCTCCTGCTCATCAGCCCCTACCAGAACCACGAGGCCATCTGCGCCGTGGCCCGGGCCATGGGCGGGGAGTACGGCGTGGAATTCCTGTACCGGGATTTCCGCCCCCTCTTCCGGGAGGGGCAGCAGTTTGCCCGGACCACGGCTTCTATATGCAGAAATACTGCGGCTGTGTGTTCAGCGAGGAGGACCGATATCTGGCCAAGAAGCGAAAAAAAGAGGCGGAGCGCCTGGCCGCCGCCCGGCAGAACGGGCCGGACTGACCCCCGCCCAGATCATAGCCGTCGGCCTCCCACGGAAAAAAAAGCCTCGCAGAGTTCGCTCCCGCAGGCGTGAATTCAGTTCTGATCCGTTTTCCCCCGGCGACATGCGTGTCGGGAAAAACACTGCTCAGGCTGCCAGTGTGAGGTTTGTCCGCGGCAGACTGCATCTTTCTCGAAAAAGCGGCAAAGCTCCCACCGCCCGCAGGCGGTGGGAGCTTTTGGTCTGCCCTCATTTGGGCAGGAAATTCAGGAACACGGAGAGGACGGCGGTATTGGTGAAGTCCACAAACATGCCTCCCACAATGGGCACCACGAAGAACGCCTTGGGCGCGGGGCCATACTGGCCGGTGACGCTGAGCATGTTGGCCATGGCGTTGGGGGTCGCGCCCATGCCGAAGCCGCAGAAAGCGGTGGTCATGCAGGCCGCCTCATAGTCCCGTCCCATGACCCGGAATACTATGAAGGAGGCGAACAGGAACATGATGAGGGTCTGCACCAGCAGGGTGACGATCATGGGCACCGCCAAGGCCGCCAGCTCCCACAGCTTCAGGGTCATCAGGGCGATGGCCAGGAAGATATTCAGGCAGACATTTCCGCTGATGTCGATGGCGTGCATGGGCAGCTCGATCTTCCGCCAGTCGCTGACATTGCGAATGATCAACGCCACGATCATGGCGCCCATATAGGTGGGCAGGGTGATCTTGCCGTCAAAGTAGGCATTGATATAGGTGCCGATGCCGGCGGCAATGATCAGCAGGATGAATGCCTTCAGGATGCTGTCCGCGCCCTGGTCCTTGGCCGGGCTGGGCTCCTGCACCGTCTCCACGGTCTCCACGGCCTCCGCCTTCACGGAGGAGTGCAGACCATACTTTTTGATCTTCGCCCGGGCGATGGGGCCGCCCATCAGGCTGCCGGACACCAGGCCGTAGGTAGCGCAGGCGATGGCCACCACCTCGGCTCCCGCCACACCGGCCGCCTCGAACTGGGGTCCGAAGGAGCCGGAAGTGCCGTGGCCGCCCACCATGGGGATGGAGCCCATGCACAGGCCCAGCCGGGGTCATCCAAGCCGAACAGCTGGGCGAAGCCTACGCCCACAAAGTTCTGCATCGTGATCATGACGGTGGCCAGCAGCAGGAACACCAGCACCGGTCCCGCGCCCCTGCGCAGCACCTTGAATCTGGCCCCGTACCCTACACTGGTGAAGAACCAGATCATGAACACATTTTTTCAGGGTCTCGTCAAAGGTCAGGGTGAGCAGTCCCGTCTGATGGACCACCAGGTGGAAAATGGCGAAGATCAGCCCTCCCACCACGGGGGCCGGGATGCAGCAGCGCCGCAGGAATCCCACGTGGTTCACGATAAAGCGGCCCAGCACGAACAGCAGCATGGCCAGCCCTGTCGTCTGGAGGACATTCAGTTCAATGGTCATCTCTCTGTCTCCTTTTCTCTCCTAGAATGGCCGGAGCGCGTCTTCTTTCTGCTCCGGATAGGCACAGGATACCAGCCCCGCTTCAAATCCCTACAAAACTCTCAAGGGAGAAAAAAATCTTCTCCATATCTGACAAAGATTTTCCCCGTCACTCCTGTCTATTTTGCACATGTATTATTGACACGAATGGGTCTATTGAAACTTCTCATATGTCATTTCACCTATTTTTTTTTCATGCCGGAGGGCCGCGGGAGATCTCCCGCGGCCCTCCGGTCCCGGGCGTCACCGCCCCTCTTTTTTTTTTCGCGCTTTTTCTGCTGGCGCAGACGGAACCGCTCCTCCTCCGACTGGAGGCGGCGCTGCCGCCGCTCCCGGCGGAGCCGTTCTCCCGCCTGCTCCCGCTCTCTGGCCAGGGCCTGCTGGGCTCTGGTGCCAGCTCCGGAGCTCTCCAGGGTCTTTCTGGCCTCCCGCCGGACACGCTTTGGGTTTTCCGGCCGGACTCTGGCCCGCTCCCCCGGAGCGGCAGGACTGAACCGCAGCTTGTGCCACTCCACCCCCAGCCACTGGTAGATCTGGGCGTCGGTGGGCTCTGGTCCAAAGACTACCCGGGCGGCCTCATAGACGTCCGCCGTCCACCGCTCCGCGATCCCCCACCCAGAAGGGGGCTGAAAGCACACCGTAAAGCTGCTCACGTTCCGGTCCATATTCGATTCCTCCCAAACACTTGTGTCGGGAAACGGACGACCCGGGAGGGAAGGTTACTGACGGGAGCGCGGCCCGCGGATGGACTACCAACCATGATGTGTTTTTATTCCCGCACCGCCATTGTAAGGCCCAGGCAGCGGTTCGTCAATGGCTTTTCATTCCGGCCGGAACGCTCAGGAGTGGCCGCCGGTGTCTCTCTCCAGCAGCTTCTCCAGGTCCCCCATGGAGACATCCATCCTGTCGGACACTTCTTCCATGGTCATCCCGCTGCGGAGGAAACGCCGGACCACCATGCCCATGTCCTCCCCCACCTCCACCAGGTGCCCGTCCAAATCATAAAAGCGGACCACCCGCTGTCCCCAGCCGTGCTCCACCACGTCCCCAGGCGCTCTGCCCCGGGGTATCGTCTCAGCTGCTCCAGAAAATGGTCCAGGTCCTCCGTCTCAAAGCAAAGCTCCATGTTGTTGCTCTTTTTCCCGATCCGCTCCTTCTGCAGCCCCACCAGCCAGTCAAACTCCTGCTGGAGGGAGAGCCCGCAGGTAAAGGATACGTTGATCCCATAGTCCTGGCAGACCTCCAATCCGAACAGATCCTCATAAAATCCTCTGGCGGCCTTGACATCCGCCACAGAGAGCACCACTGCCGTATATTTCATCTGTCCCGCTCCTTTTCTATATTTTCCGTCAAAAAAGCTCAGCTGCCGGTCCCCATAGTCCCGGGTGGCTGCGGAGACGATCTGCTCCATACGGTACCGCATGCCCAACTGACCGCACCTGTGAGAGAACACCTCCCACAGCCGTCTGGCCCTGGGGCTGGCGCACCAATACCGGTCCCCGTACCGCCGTAGGTAGCGGGCCCGCAGCCCCTGCCCGGGAAGGCGTCCTCCAGCCCCTGTAGAAAATACTCCCGCTGGCCCTCCCGCATGGTCACGCCGAGGGCTGGGTAGACAAAAGATGCCCCTGCCTCCGCCGCCCGCTCCACCACCTCCAGCACATTCTCTTCCGTGTCCTCCAGGAAGGGCAGTACCGGCATCAGGAGCACCCCCGGCAAACAGTCCCCGGTCCGCCAGCTCCCGGAGAGCGGCCAGCCGCCGGGAGGGGGCGCCCCGGGCTCCAGCCGGGCCGCCATGGCGTCATCCGTGGTGGTGATGGTGAGCTTGCAGATCACCGGCGAGTGCCGGGCGATGGAGTACAAAATGTCCCCGTCCCGGACGATCAAGTCGCTCTTGGTCGCAATGGCCGCCCCGCACTGGTAGGCGTCGATCAGCTCCAGGGCGTGTCGGGTCAGCTGGAGGACGCCTCAAAGGGATTGTAGGGGTCGCTCATGGCCCCGGTAGCGATGAAGGCGGGCCGGACCTTCCGTGCCAAGTCGTCCCGCAGGATGCGCAGGGCGTCTGCCTTGGCCTTCACCGTATCAAAGTCCGGGTTTTGATAGCAGGCACTGCGGCTGTCGCAGTACAGGCACCCGTGGCAGCACCCCCGATAGATATTCATGGTGTGATCCGTCCCGAACCACCGGGTGTCCCGGCTGCGGTGAAGCAGATGTTTAGCCGGAAGATACTCCATCTCCCCACCTCCTTTCCTATTTTCACCATAGCATATCCAGATCGCTCCGTCAAGAGAAATCGAACAAGAGTTTGACTTTCATGGTCCAAAGGGATATAATAAGGACATCCTAATAAGGGGGGAGCGCCCGGTGGACCGTGTCATCTTTCACTGTGATCTCAACTGTTTTTACGCCTCGGTGGAGCTGCTGAGCCACCCGGAGCTGCGCCACCTCCCAGTGGCGGTGTGCGGCGACCCGGCCAGCCGCCACGGCATCATCCTGGCAAAAAAACGAGCCTGCCAAGGCCTTCGGTATCAAGACCGCGGAGACCATCTGGCAGGCCCGGAAAAAGTGTCCCAGGCTGGTTCTCCTTCCCGCCCACCACGACAAGTACCGGGAGTTCTCCCGCCAGGTAAACCAGCTCTATCAGGAGTATACCGACCTGGTGGAGCCCTTCGGCATCGACGAGAGCTGGCTGGACGTCACCGGCTCCCTTCACCTCTTCGGCGGGGACCCCTGGCCCTGGCCCACCAGCTCCGCCGCCGGGTGCGGGGGGGAGCTGGGCCTGACCATCTCGGTGGGAGTCTCCTTCAACAAGGTGTTTGCCAAGCTGGGCAGCGACTACAAAAAACCGGACGCCGTCACCCTGATTTCGCCGGATAACTTTCGTGCCCTGGTCTGGCCTCTGCCGGTGACCGACCTGCCTATGTGGGCCGGGCTGCGGCAGACACCCTGAAGCGGTTTGGGGTGCGGACCATCGGCGATCTGGCCCGGTTTGACCGGGAAGCCCTGTTCTCCCTGCTGGGGCGCCACGGCAGGCAGCTCCATGCCTACGCCAACGGGCTGGACCGCAGTCCCGTCTCTTCCGCCTGTCAGGAGAGCGCACCCAAGTCCATTGGCAACGGCCTTACCTTCCCCCGCAGCTTGTCCGGCCGGGAGGAGATCTGCTCCGGCATCGCCATGCTGTCCGACCGGGTGGCCGTCCGCCTGCGCCGGGCAGGGATGAAGGCTGCCGGCGTCTCTCTGGCCATCCGGGACCCGGATTTCCGGGATATCAGCCGCCAGCGCCGGCTGGAGCCCCCCACCTGCCTGGCCCGGGAGCTGTCCCAGGCCGCCGTCTCCCCTGGCGGAGGGCTGCTGGAACATGGACAGTCCCGTCCGTGCCCTGACGGTGACCGCCCTCTATCTGATCTCCGAGGACCAGGCTGGCGTCCAGCTGGACCTGCTGGGCCAGGCAGACGCCCCAGGCGGGACCGCCTGGAACGCCTGGACCGGACGCTGGACCAGATTCGGGCCAAGTACGGCCGGAACGCCATCTCCCCAGCCTCCTCCGCCGGCGTGTGCCAGGGCGGTGTGCAGGAGGAAGACGAGGAAGGCGCAACCTCCTGACCGGCCCGGAACCGCTGTCCGGCATCCGCGAAAGAGGCCGCCGCTATGCGGTTTCCCAAGGAGTCATTGGATCAGCTCCAGCAGCTCACTCACATTCAGGCAGAGGTCCGGCCTTTCGCTGCCATACAGGGGTGCTCCGCAAGGAATTCCAAGTTTTGTTTCATGGAAGGCCCCTTTATAAAAGGGGCCTTGTCTTTCATACTCATAATACGATCACTTTTTCCTCCGGCGGTACAGGAGCAGGCAGGCGGCTATGATCCCCGCTGTCAGTCCGGCCCATACGAAGTTCAGACCGTTTTGGTCCAGCCAACCATACAGGACAGAGCCCGGGTAGATGCCACTGAAGAGCGTCATCAGCACAGCGATCAATATAGCAATCAGAAGCATTTTAACAGCCATAGACACGTTCTCTCCTCTCTACCGGCGTCCCTCCGCGGGGAAAAAATGCGCCTCCACTCTCTGACTCTCCCATCTCCGGGGCTTTCCGTTCTCTGCTTCGATCATATCAGAAAAGGGCCCGGCATGTCAAAGAGACATGCCGGGCCCTCTGTCTGTGCTCCAGTCTCAGGAGACGGTGTACTCTCCCCGCACCAGCAGCTTGACGGTGGCGGCGGTGGCCTGACTGTCCGGTCCGCGATGGTGGCCATGTAAAGGTGGTTGGCGGTCAGCGCGCCGCCGTTGTTCAGCGTCCCCCGGTGCTTACGTCGATCAGCCCCGGGTCCGTGTTGGCCGCCAGGGTGGCGGTGCCCACCCGCAGCATCACCTCGCATCCCACCCCCATGGCCAGCGTCTGCCCGGAGGTGAGAGTGACCACGGAGTAGGAGGCACTGGTCCCCCCCGGAGGCCCCTGCCGCCCTCCACTGCCATCTTATAGTCCGCGATGGCGGTATTGAGCTGAGCCAGCAGCTCACTCTGCCGCTTGGCCGCCTGCTCGTCCACCTGCTTGAGGATATTGGGGGTGACTGTCTGGGTGAGATAGCTGAGGGTGACCAGGGGGTCGGACTCATCTCCCCCGCCGCCAGGACCGCGCCGCCGCAGAGGCAGGCACCGGCCAGGCAGAAGGAGGCGATCCGCATGCTCCATTTCTTGTTCTGCTTCATCCTATGTACTCCTTTTTGCTCCCCCGCAGCCCGGCCGGGGCCGGGCCATGGGGAACGCTTCGTGTTCCGCGCCGCCCCAGAGTTCCGGGACGGGCGCACTTTTTATACCATCGTGTCTCGGATGAAGGCCAAAGCTCACCGCGATGGCCGTGTCTACCTGCTTCATCATCGTTTCGTCCACCCGGCCCATGTGCTCCCGCAGGCGGCGCTTATCCAGGGTGCGGATCTGCTCCAGCAGGACCACCGAGTCTTGGGCAGGCCGCAGCTCATGGCGGCCAGGAGATGTGGGTGGGCAGGCGCGCCTTGCCGGTCTGGGAGGTGATGGCGGCGGCAATGACAGTAGGGCTGTGCCGGTTGCCGGTATCGTTCTGCACGATCAGCACCGGGCGCACGCCCCCCTGTTCGCTGCCCACCACCGGGCTGAGGTCGGCATAGAAAATATCGCCTCGTTTGACACTGTTGTCCACGTGATTTCACACTCCGCCGGAAGATAATACGGCGTTACAGCGGACCGGCAGCGGTCTTTATGTAACGCTGTATTATGATTTTCCCACGGGGCGGCAAGGTTTATACATGCAGGGAAAAAACTCCGCAGCCCCTGCCCGGCGGCGGGCGGCGGCCCGCTGCTCCATACCATCTTATGCGGGGCAGCTGGGATCGGTCCCCTGTCACTCCCCCCGGCCCGTATAGATCCGGGGACCCTGGGGTTCACGTTGCACAGCAGCTCATAGGGGATGGTGCCCGCCAGCGCGGCGGCCTGCTCCAGCAGACCCTCCCGGCCATAGAGCTCCGCCACGTCCCCGGGGACCGCGTCCGGGACATCTGTCACGTCCACCATGCACATGTCCATGCAGATACGGCCCACCACGGGGCAGCGCCGGCCCCGCAGCAACACCTCCATCCGGTTGAGAGCAGGCGGGGATATCCGTCCCCATAGCCCACCGGCAGCACGGCCAGGCGGCTGTCCCGCTCCAGCCGGGCAGTGCAGCCGTAGCTGACACAGGTGCCCGCAGGAACGGCCCGCACGGCGGCCACCCGAGTCTTCAGCGCCATCACCGGCAGCAGTCCGGAGCCGTCCAGACCCTCCAGTCCCGGCGCGGGATAATAGCCGTACAGGGCGATGCCGGGACGGACCATATCCATATGAGTACAAGGATAGTTTAACACGGCCGCGCTGGCAGCACAATGGCAAATTTTGAACCGGACCCCCAGCGCTTCCAGAGCCTGCCTGGCATCCAGGAAACGGGTGAACTGCCCCATGGTGTACTCCCTCGTTCCCGTCGGCGTCGGCAAAATGGGTAAACAGCCCTCCGCCCGCAGACCGGGCAGGGCACACAGCGCCGCAATGGCGGCGGCGGTCTCCCGCTCACCCCCTCCCGCCAGAGAAAGCCCAGCCGGGTCATGCCGGTGTCCACCTTCACGTGGATCTTCAGCGTCCGTCCCACAGCCTGTGCCGCGCGGGCCAGGGCCCGGCCGGTCTCCAGGTCGGAGACAGTCTGGGTCACATCATGCTCCAGCAGCAGCTCGGCCAGCTGGGGCGGCGTCTGCCCCAGGCACAGGATGGGGATGGTCACGCCGCCGCGGCGTAGCCCGCCGCCTCATCCACACAGGCCACCGCCAGCATATCGGCCCCCCAGCGCCTCCAGCTTCCGCCCCACCTGGAGGGCCCCGTGGCCGTAGGCGTTAGCCTTGCACAGCCCCAAAAAGCGGCAGTCCGGAGCCAGCATGGCCCGCAGAGTCTGGTAGTTATGGGCCAGACGGTCCAGGGATATCTCCGCCCAGGTCCTCATTTGCGCGGTCTCTGTCATGGTAAAACCTCTATTCCTTGGTAAATTGAGAAAATTCGCATTGGAGCACACACACCCCATCCTGGGAGATCTCTCCCCGGACCAGGGCGTGGGTGGCGGCGTCGAACCACAGGGTGGTCTCCGTCCCGCTGCCCTGTTTCTCCTCCGATCCCGGCTCACCACCCGCAGGGCCTGGACTTCCCCCAGCTCCTCCAGGACACAGGTGTCCAGATAGCCGGACCGAGCGGTCTCCAGCAGGGCGGGGATGGCCCCCATGGGGGGTCAGTCCGCCGGGAGCCAGCTCTCCGGTCTCCAGGATGGCTCCATCGTACCCAGCCAGCCCTCATCCTCTTCGATCCGGGCCGTCAGGCCGGCCACCGTCTCCGGCGCGGTCAGGGTGAGGAGGGCTTCCTCCCCTGTTCACCGCAGCCGACAGCTCATACCGGTAGACCCGCTGGCCATAATCCGCTGTCACCACGGCCTGGGCCGCGCAGGACGTCATAGCCAGATACTCCCCCCGGATGGTGAGGGCGAGCTCCTCCGCCTCGCTGCCTCCCCCGCCTCCGCCGCAGGCGGAGAGGGAGAGGGTCATCATCAGTACGCAAATCAGCAGGGATCTCCGCACCGCTCCGACCTCCAAATTCAGGATCCGGACCGGACGTGGGCCTCCAGGGTCTCAGGCAGCCGCTCCACCAGGTCCCCGGGCGTCATACCGTACTCCCCAGGCTTCCGGCGCAGCGGTCCCCGGCCTCCCCGTGGAGATATACGCCGTCCCGGGCCGCCAGCTCCGGCTCCCACCCCTGTCCCAGCAGGGCGAGGATGAGTCCGGCCAGCACGTCGCCGCTGCCCCCCTTGGACATGCCCGGATTGCCCGTGGTGTTGATCCAGGCCCGGCCGTCCGGGGCAGCGGTGACGGTGCGGTGCCCCTTCAGCACCAGCACACACCGGTGGTCCCGGGCAAAGTCCCGGGCCGCCGTCAGGGGTCCTCCAGCGGCAGGGGCCGCCCGGTCAGCCGGGCGAACTCTCCGGCGTGGGGGGTCAGGATGGTGGAGCCCTTCGTCCGTCCAGACTATCTATATGCCCGTCCAGCGCGTTTATGCCGTCGGCGTCCAGCACCACCGGCACCTTCAGGTCCTCCAGCAGGGAACGGACCAGCCGCTCCGTCCGGGGCGCCCGGCCCAGTCCCGGGCCGATGAGCACCCCTTCGCAGGACGACGCCCGCCTCAGGATATCCTCATACCGCGCCGGCAGGGGGAAGGGCATGGCCTCCAGACACTTCACCGCCGCGATGGGCCAGATCTCCTCCGGCACGCCCAGGGACACCAGGCCCGCCCCGCCGCGCACCGCGCCGGAGGCGGCCAGCACCGGGGCCCCGGTATAGCCCACGCTCCCTAAGCCAGGATCAGCACCCGCCCGTAGTCCCCCTTGTGGGAGTCCCGCTTTCTCCGGGGCAGGACCACATCCTCATATCCCATCACCCCCCACCGGGAAGCGCATCTGTGCTCCGGGGCCGAAGATGAGCCTGTGGGGATGCCGATGTCCGCTACTGTGACCAGTCCGGCACAAGAGGCCCCTCCCCCAGATAGAGGCCGGGCTTTGCGCAGGTGAACGTGACGGTCCGGTCCGGCGCGGACGGCCTCACCCAATACGGCGCCAGTGTCGGCGTGGACCCCGGAGGGATGTCACAGGACACCACCCGCTTCAGCGGGGACCTTCCCTGCATCAATCGCACAGCCAGAAGGGCGTCCCCTCCACAGGGCGGGAGAGCCCCACCCCGAACAGGGGCGTCCACCAGGCAGCCGCACAGAGACAACCACAGCATCTGCCGGCGGTCCTCCGGCCGGAACTCCTCCAGCACGCCTCCAGCTTCTTCCAGCTTTTTCTCCATGGCCCGCTCGTCCGGCGTCATCTTCCTCCGGTCCCCCACCAGGAAGGCCCGGACCCGAAAGCCCATGCCCCGGAGGATGCGGGCGGCGGCCACGCCGTCCCCCGCCGTTGTTGCCGGGGCCGCACAGCACCCCCCACCCAGGGCGTGATTCTGATTTTTCTCCTCCGCAAGGGCCTGAAGGGCCTCCAGCTCCCGCCGGTCCTCCTCCGTCTCCGCCCCTGCTCCCAGGACCTTCACAGAGTCGGCTCCGCCGATGAAGTCCGGGCCGCCGCCCTCCAGCAGCCCCCGCACCTCCTCCGCCACCGCCTGGGCGGCCCGCTCCATCAGCCCCAGCGAGGAGAGCCCCATATTCTTCTATGGCCTGCCGGTCCAGTTCCTTCATCTGGGCGGCGCCAGCGATCTGATACACAGCCTATTCGCCCCTTTCCAGTGCCTCCGGGGCCAGTTCTGAGAGCGGAATCAGCCGGATCTGTCCCGCCGCCTCCGCCTTGGAGGGGTACACCCTGAGCCCTGGGGCTGGCTCCCACATCTCCCGGACCTCCTCCCCCCGCCAGCAGGCGGCTGGAAAAACCGGCCCATGTCCTCTGACACTCGGAAGGCAGTCCCCTCCGGGGTGACGCAGTACACACCCTCCCCCAGGGCCTCCGAGCGACCCGTACCAGCTGCCATCCCGGTCCCGGGCCGACAGCTCCAGGCCGGGGACCGCGAAGAACGGGAGTTCCGGGAGCTCCTCATCCTCAAAGAAAAGAATACCCCAGCCCGCTCTGCCATCTCCTGATACTGGGGCACCTCCGCCCGAATCTCGGCCTGCTCCGCGCGGAGCACTGCCCCGGCGGGAAGGATCCGCACCTTACTGCTGATGAGTCCCAGCGCACCGGACTGGTCCAGTTCCACCAGGTCAACATAAATGGTCCTCACGGCCCGCCCCCTTTACAAAGGATTTTTCCGGTATTGTACCACATTCCGGCGGAAAAAGAAAGAGAGGACGTCTCCGTCCTCTCTCCCGTGGTCCGTTTATTTCAGAAAACCGTTGACAATCTGTTCCTCGGCCTCTTTCTCCGTCAGGCCCAGGGTCATCAGCTTGATGAGCTGCTCCCCGGCGATCTTGCCGATGGCGGCCTCGTGCACTAACTCGGCGTCCACACAGTTGGCCGTCACCTCCGGGATAGCCGAGACCACACCCTGGTCCATGATGATGGCGTCGCACTCCGAGTGGCCGTAGCAGCGGGCATTTCCGTTGATGCGGGCCAGGAACACCTGCTTGGAGTCCTCCCGGGCCACAGACCGGGAGATGACGTTGGTGTGGCAGCCCTCCCCGTTCAGGTCCACGGTGAAGTCGGACTTGGCGTGCTGCTTGCCGTGGGTCATGACCTTCTCCTTGATGATCAGGGTGGCGCGGGGCCCCAGCGTGGCGTTGGTGGTGCGGACGGTGGAGTCCACGCCCCCTTGATCTGGTGGTCTCCATCTCCATGTAGCTGCCCTCGTCCAGCTCCACCACGGTGGTGGGGTTCATAATGTTCTCGCCCTGCCGTCCCCTTCGCCGTAGTGGCGCTCCACATAGCGCACCTTGGAGCGCTTGCCCACATGGAAGGTGTGGATGCCGGAGTGCTCCGAGTTCTGCACCCCGCAGTTGTGGATGCCGCAGCCGGCCACGATGGTCACGTCGCAGTCGTCTCCGATCAGGAAATCGTTATATACCGTCTCCGTCAGACCGCTCTCGCTCAGCACCACCGGGATGTGGACCGACTGGTTTTTGGTCCCCGGCTTGATGATGATGTCGATGCCGTCCTTGTCTGTCTTGGAGACGATGTCGATGTTGGCGGTGGTGTTCCGGGCGGCCGCCTTGCCGTTGGCCCGGATATTATAGGCCCCTTCGGGCACGTCGTGAAGCTCTGCTACCTGCTCCAGCAGGCTTTTCTGGATCGCGTCCATCTCTGCTCCCCCTCCTTACCGCACTTTTTTCCGACAGGGCGCTGCACACGCCCGGGACCTCTCCCAGCAGCTGGGGCAGCACCTCATCCCGGGTCCCCTGGGTCTGGATGCGCCCGTCGGCCAGCACGATGATCCGGTCCGCAATGTCCAGGATACGCTCCTGGTGAGATATGATGATAATAGAGCCGTTGATCTTCTCGTGCAGATGCTCAAACACCTGGATGAGGTTGCTGAAGGACCACAGGTCGATGCCCGCCTCCGGCTCGTCAAAGACGGAGAGCTTGGTGCTGCGGGCCATGATCATGGCGATCTCGATGCGCTTGAGCTCGCCGCCGGACAGGGAGGCGTCCACCTCCCGGTCAATGTAGTCCTTGGCGCACAGGCCCACCTCAGACAGATAGTCGCAGGCCTCGGGCACCCCGATCCTCTTGCCGCTGGCCAGGGTGATGAGGTCCTTCACCGTCAGGCCCTTAGAAGCGCACAGGCTGCTGAAAGGCAAAGCTGATGCCCTTCCGGGCCCGCTCGGTGATGCCCAGGCCGGTGATGTCCTCCCCTGTCCAGCAGGATGCGCCCCTGAGTGGGGGTCAGGATGCCCGCGATGACCTTGGCCAAGGTGGACTTCCCGCCGCCGTTGGGCCCGGTGATGGCCACAAACCGCTCGTCGATGGTCAGGCTGATGTCCCGCAGGATGTTCTTGCTGTCGCCGTCCTGCTCCACGCCATAGCTGATGTTTTGTAACTCTAACATGAGGTTCCTCCCGCGTACAGGCCCGGACCTGCTCCGACCGGGCTCCGCTTTCTTTCTATCAGTTTGCCCCGGGACTCCGCTCCTCAAACGGCGCTCAGCCCCTTCTCGCCAGGATCTGCCCCTATTCTAGCACGTTCTGCTCCAAATGTCTAACTGTATTTTTCTGAAAACAGAAATTTTCCTATTATTTTAATGGGTAAAACAACGAAGCGGCCCGTCTCCGGCATTTCCCCCGTATTTGTCAAGACCGCCCTCGTGAGAGGGGCGGTCTTCAGCGCTGTTCAGCTGTTGGTCCGGGAATGGGCGCCCACCCTGGGGGCGCCTCTCCTCCTGCTCCCTTTTCTGATGGGAGACAATCCATCAGAGGATGTCGATATACTCCCCCGCTGAGGGCCTTGTTCATGGAGCGCACGGCGCAGAACTTGCCGCACATGGAGCAGGTGTCGTCGTGCTCGGGCGAGCGGTCGTCCCGAATGGCACGGGCAGTGTCCGGGTCAATGGCGCAGGCCCACTGGGCTTCCCAGTCCAGCTTGCGGCGGGCGTCGCCCATCTTGTCGTCGATGTCCCGGGCGCCCTTTACGCCCTTGGCAATGTCGGCGGCGTGAGCGGCAATCTTGCTGGCAATGATGCCCTGCTTTACGTCGTCCAGGTTGGGCAGGGCCAGGTGCTCGGCGGGGGTGACATAGCACAGGAAAGCAGCGCCGCTCATGGCGGCGATGGCCCCGCCGATGGCAGCGGTTATGTGGTCATAGCCGGGGGCGATGTCGGTGACCAGAGGTCCAGCACATAGAAGGGGGCACCCATGCAGATGGTCTGCTGCACCTTCATGTTGGCAGCAATCTGATCCATGGGCACATGGCCGGGGCCTTCCACCATGACCTGCACGTCCTTCTCCCAGGCGCGCTTGGTCAGCTCGCCCAGGCGCACCAGTTCCTCGATCTGACATACATCGGTGGCGTCGGCCAGGCAGCCGGGGGCGGCAGGCGTCGCCCAGGGAGATGGTCACATCGTACTCCCGGCAGATATCCAGGATCTCGTCGTAGAACTCATAGAAGGGATTCTCCTCCCCGGTCATGCACATCCATGCGAACACAAGGGGAACCGCCCCGTGAGACGATGTTCATCTTCCGCTTGTGCTTGCGGATCTGATCTATGGTCTTGCGGGTGATGCCGCAGTGGAGGGTGACGAAGTCCACGCCGTCCTGGGCATGGAGGCGGACCACATCGATGAAGTCCTTGGCACTGAGGGTGGCCAGGTCCCGCTGGTAGTGGATGACGCTGTCATAGACAGGGACGGTGCCGATCATCACCGGGCACTCGGCAGTGAGCTTGCGGCGGAAGGGCTGGGTGTTGCCATGGCTGGACAGGTCCATGATGGCCTCGGCTCCCATATTCACCGCAGAGAGCACCTTCTGCATCTCCACGTCGTAGTCCTTGCAGTCCCGGGAGACTCCCAGGTTGACATTGATTTTGGTGCGCAGCATAGAGCCGATGCCTTCCGCGTCCAGGCAGGTGTGCAGGCGGTTTGCGGGGATGGCTACCTTTCCGGCGGCTACCAGGGGCATAAGCTCCTCCACGGACATGTGCTCCTTTCGGGCGACAGTCTCCAGCTCCGGGGTCACGATCCCCCGGCGGGCGGCGTCCATCTGTGTGGTATAATTGCGTTCCATAAAGATCTTCTCCTTTATCTATTGATTCCTATTTCATGGATCTCGGTCATCAGGCGGACCGCCCCTCACCTTCCTCCGGCGGGGACTGAAGGACCGGATGCGTCCAGGTCCAGCTCCGGGATGGAAAAGAGGTGGTCCAGGGGCCGCTGCCCGCCCCCAGGTCAAGCATGGAGGACAGCGCCCCCGAGAGATAGATCTTCGCCCGCTCCACCGCCGTCTCCAGGTCGCAGCCCTTCGCCAGATTGGAGGCGATGGCACTGGAGAGCGTACAGCCTGTCCCGTGGGTGTTGGGGTTATGGATCCGGCGTCCGCAGAACCATTTGCAGCTCCCATCCTGCCACAGCAGGTCGTTGGCGTCGTTCAGGTCGTGCCCGCCCTTGCACAGCACAGCGCAGCCGTACCGCTCCCCCGATCTCCCGGGCAGCCCGCTCCATGTCCTCCGGACCGGAGATGGTGAGGCCCGACAGGACCTCCGCCTCTGGGATGTTGGGGGGTGAGGACGGCGGCCAGGGGGAGCAGCTGGCTCTTCAGCGCCTCCACCGCTTCCTCCGAAATCAGGCGGGACCCGCTGGTAGCGATCATCACCGGGTCCACCACGATGTTCCGGGCCTGGTACTGCTTCAGCTTGTCCGCGATGACCTGGATCAGCCCGGTAGAGGACACCATCCCGGTTTTGACTGCATCGGGGTAGATGTCGCTAAAAATGCAGTCCAGCTGTTGGGCCAGAAATTCGGGGGTGGACTCCAAAATTCCGTAGACGCCGGTGGTATTCTGGGCAGTAAGGGCCGTAATGGCGCTCATGGCGTATACGCCGTTGGCCGTCATGGTCTTGATATCTGCCTGAATTCCGGCGCCTCCGCTGGAGTCGCTTCCAGCGATCGTCAATGCTGTTTTCATAAGAAAACTCCTTTCTTCGCATTGAAGTTTTGTTCCGCGACACCAGGTGGTGCCCCTGAGGTGCCGCGTCGTCGGAGCAAAGTACGCTCTGTTCGGGACAGCCTGACGGCCATCCCTCACTGCGCTCCTTCCTCCTCTCCGGGCCGCACCCGCTCCGCTGGGCTGCGCCCCGGCTGGGCCTTACGGCTGCCCCCCATTTTTGCTGTGTTCGGGACGGTCTGACGGCCATCCCTCACTGTGCTCCTCTGCCCCTCCTCTCCGGGCCGCACCCGCTCCATTCCCGGCTCAGCCCCGCCCAATGCTGCCAGGAAATCCGGGGAGTCCAGCCGGGGAAGATACCAGTCGCAGAGGCACCGCAGTGCCTCCTGATCCTCCTCGGCGGAGGGGTCATACACCCCCGCCACCAGAAAGCCCGCCCGTTTGGCGCTGCGTGCGGCATGGAGGGCATCCTCAAAGACCACCGTGCGCTCCGGCGCGCTGCCCAGGCTGCGGGCAGCAGCCCGATAGAGGTCCGGTCCGGTCTTAGGCCCGTACTGAAGGGAACTGAAGGCGAACAGGAAGTGCTTCCACAGCCCCAGACGGACCATGGCGTCCCGTGCCTGAAAGGCCTCGCTGGCGGTGGCGATGCCGCAGGGGACCCCCAGGGCTCCCAGCCGCTCCAGCAGTGTGTCCGCCCCCCCCGTCTTCATGGGGACCCTGTCCCGGTATTCCCCTGTCACCAGGGCGTTCACCCCTTCCATCACCTGTTCGGGCGTACAGGGAGGCAAAATGTATCCACCATGTACTCCGAGGCTTCCCCGCCGCCCCATCTCCCGGATGTCCCGGGCCAGGTCCTCCGGCGGCTTTCCTCCAAACTTCCGACCAGAGCCTTGGGCGCCTCGTTCCAGATGTACATGGAGTCGGTGAGGGTCCTGTCCAGATCGAAGATGGCCCCCTCGATCCTCATGGGCCCACCACCCGCTCCACCTGGGCCCGGAGGAGCGGGTGGCCGCTTCCACGTCGGGCTGGGCGTACAGGGGCTGAGACCACCGCCACCCCGGCGATGCCGCTCCCCGCCCGCTCCGCCACATTGCCGGCTCCGATGCCCCCCGATGGCCACCACAGGGATATCCACGGCGGCGCAGATGGCCTTCAGGGTGTCATAGCTCACTGGTCGGGTGTCCTGCTTGGTCCCGGTGGGGAACATGGCTCCTACCCCCCAGGTAGTCGGCCCCCGCCGCCTGGGCGGCCAGGGCCTGCTCCACCGTGCGTGCGGACACGCCGATGAGTTTGTCTTCCCCAGCAGGGCCCGGACTCGCCCCGCCTCCATATCGCTCTGGCCCACGTGGACGCCGTCCGCTCCTGCCGCCTGGGCCAGTTCCGCATCGTCGTTGAGGATCAGGGGCACGCCGTAGCGCCCGCACAGCTCCCGCAGTTCCAGGGCCTGGGCCAGAATGCTCCCACGGTCCATATGCTTCTCCCGCAGCTGGATCATGGTGGCGCCCCCCGCAGGGGATGCCTCCACCTGTTGGGCCAGGGTCCTGTCCCCCAGCCAGCTCCGGTCCGTTACGCCGTAGAGCAGCAAATCCTTTTTATCGCATCTCATAGTTGGCTCCTTTCTCCAGCGCCGCGCCGTCCATCCGGCACACAGCGTCAATGATCCGATCCCGATAGGTAGCGTTTCCGTCCTGAGGGGACATCCTCGCCCAGGCCAGCTCCCCGCCACTCCCATGGCGCACACCGCGGCGGCGGCCGCCTCCAGGGGGCGCTCCGGGCTGGCGGCCAGGCAGGCCGCAGTCAGGGGCGGACAGCTGACAGCCGGTACCGGTGACCCGCCCCATCTCCGGGCGGCCGTTGCGGATCACGACGCACTGCTCCCCGTCTGAGACCAGGTCAATGGCCCCGGTGACCGCCACTACGGTCCCGGTGCGGCGGGCGGTCCCTTTGGCGAAGGCCACCCCCGCTCCAGTTCCGCTTCCGTCACTGCGTCCGCCCCGCCGGCGTCCACCCCCGGTGTGCTCCTGGCCGCCCGCCAGGGCCCGCAGCTCTGAGACATTGCCCCGCAGCACGGTAAAGGTGACACGGGCCATCAGCTCCTGGGCCGTGCGGGAGACGCAGGGCGCTGGCCCCCACCCCTACCGGGTCCAGCACCACTGGGCGGCCCAGCTCCCCGGCCTTGACCCCGGCCCGCATCAGGCTGGGGATGGTGCGCCGGCTGGGTGTTCCCAAGTTGAGGCACAGTCCGGCGCACCGGGCCGTGATCTCCTCCACTTCCTCCGGCTCATCGGCCATGATGGGGCTGGCCCCGCAGGCCAGCAGGAGGTTTGCCACGTCGTTGGCCGTCACATAGTTGGTGATGCAGTGGATCAGCGGCCTCCGCTCCCGCACCCGGTCCAGGCAGGCTCCCAGCTCCATATCCCTCTCCTTTGTCCGCAGACAGCAAAAACCGCGGGGCACCCCACTTCGGGATATCCCCGCGGCCTAGTTCCGCAAGTATATTTCCCTACGTTGGCATTACCCAAATCAGGTCACAGGTCGGAGCGAACAGCTCCCTCTCAGCCCGTCATGCGAGCTCCCCTTTTCTCGTCATTTTTCTCTGCTGTCGTTTTTCTTATTATAAGCTCTGTGTCCCGTTCTGGCAAGAGCAGGAACTTGTTTTTTTCACATAGGTCGTTGCAAAAATCACTGTTTGGAACAAATGTCTTATTTTGCTCCTGCTTGTTCCTGTTTCTCCCAGGCCGGCCCCTGGGTGCGTAACAAGGCGTTCCTCCCGCCAAAGGGCACAAAATTTTTTGCTTTACTCCACCATGTTGTCCTGTCCTTTGCAAGGCAGTGTCTCCGATCACCCGGTTTTTTCAAACTGCCGGAGCCATCCCCTGGCAGTTCCCGGCACAGAAGAGACGTGGAGGCCCTTGAGAAGCACCGGTCTCTGTGGTACAATAGAGACGAGATGCAGGGACTCTGCCTGTACTGACCGTAAAGGAAACCACAGGTCTTTTTTCACACTCTGTTTTATAATATGGCCCTCTCTCCTTCATATTCTGTTTTTCCCCAGAGCGATGTCTCCCTTTGCGGTCCCCGCCGGGGCATTCCGCAGCGCCGGCGCTTCCCGCTTTCCGGATATCCGCCACAGAAAGGAGCAAACTATGACTGATGCTGAGCTGATCTCCACGGCCGTCTCCATGCAGGAGCGGGCCTATGTACCCTATTCTCATTTTCCGTGGGCGCTGCCCTGTTGTGCAGTGACGGGGCGGTGTTCACCGGATGCAATGTGGAGAACGCCGCCTACGGCTCCACCATATGCGCCGAGCGCACGGCGCTGCTGAAGGCGGTGAGCGAGGGCCGCACCGGCGGCTTCACCGCTATCGCCATCGCCGGCCGGGGAAGCGACTTCTGCTGGCCCTGCGGTGCCTGCCGGCAGATGCTGTTTGAATTTGCTCCCCAGCCCGGGTCCTGGCCGTCCGAGGGGACGGTGCCTTCCAGTCCGCCCCGCTCTCCACCCTGCTGCCCTGCGGCTTCGGGCCGGGCTCCCTTAATTTTTGAATCGACGGAATAAAAAGCTCTCTTTTGGCCAAACTACCTCCGGAATACCAATGCGAGGAGGTATGAACCATGATAATGGATAAGATCGCCCTGACTCTGCTGATCATCGGCGGCCTGAACTGGGGCAGCGTCGGTTTGTTTCAGTTTGACCTGGTGGCCTTCGCCTGCGGCGGATCGGGCAGTATGATCAGCCGCGTGATCTATACCCTGGTGGGTCTTTCCGCCGTGTGGTGCATCTCTGCTCTTCCGGGACAAGGACCCCGTGGAGGAGCGGAGCTGAGGCCAGTCCACCGTTCCATTCAGAACATGTGATATTCCAAACCGGCCGCCGGAAGTCCCGGCGGCCGGTATTTTACATTTTTACTCTCTGATTTTACCGCACTTTACGCAGATTTAACATATCCGCTGTTTCGCATTTTACATTTCTTTTTTATACTGAGCCCTGTACTCCAGAGGAAACACAAAACGAATGCAATAAAGGAGAAGATCTTACATGAAAAACTGACTTGCATGGGGCTGTCTCTGGCCCTGATGGCCGGCCTGCTGGCCGGCTGCGGCTCCAATGGGACCACCTCCACTCCCACCAGCACCCCCGCCGCCAGCTCCACCCCTGTCCAATCCCAGACCACCACCCTCAGCGGCACCGTGAACACAGACGGCTCCACCTCCATGGAGAGCGTGGTCAAGGCCCCTGGCTGAGGCTTTTATGGAGCAGAACCCCGATGTGACCGTCAACTACTCCGGCACTGGCTCCGGCACCGGCATCCAGGCCGCCATCGACGGCACTGTGGACCTGGGACTGGCCTCCCGTGCCCTGAAGGACGAAGAGAAGAGCAACGGCGCCGTAGAGAACATCGTGGCTCTGGACGGCGTGGCCATCGTGGTCAACCCCGACAATGCCGTGGACGACCTGACCGTGGACCAGATCGCCCAGATCTTCACCGGCGAGATCACCAACTGGAAGGACCTGGGCGGCGCTGACGAAGAGATCGCCGTCTATGGCCGTGAGGCCGGTTCCGGCACCCGGGGCGGCCTTTGAGGAGCTGGTGGGCGTGGAAGACGCCTGCATGTACACCAACGAGTACTCCTCCACCGGCGACGTCATCGGCAACGTGGCCAGCAACCCCAGCGCCATCGGCTATGCCTCCCTGTCCGCCGTGGGCGACAACGTGAAGGCCGTGGCGGTCAACGGCGTGACCCCCTCCGAGGACACCGTGAAGGACGGCTCCTATGAGATCCAGCGTCCCTTCGTTATGATCACCAAGGACGGCACCCAGCTGAGCGACGCGGCCCAGGCTTTCCTGGACTTTGCCATGAGCGCTGACGCCGCTGAGATCATTGCTGTTGCCGGCGCTGTGTCTGCCAACGCCTGAGCTCACCCGATCAATTCAAAACAAGCCCCCGAGCCCGGGGGCTTGTTTTGAATGATGTCTCCCCTTCTGCCCCCTTCCTCAGTTGACACACAGGCACGGCCCCGCGCCCGTGTGTCAGCTGAGGAGACAGAATCTACAAGAAAAGGTTGAGTACTATGAAAAAAAACAAAAAAGAGCATCCCGGCGTCCCCGGGGCGCCCTCCGGCCAAAGAGGCCATGGAGTGGATCATGAAGACCGTATTTCTGGTCTGCGGCTTCATCGCTATCGCCTTTGTCCTGCTGATCACCGTGTACCTGATCATCTCCGGCCTGCCCGCTATCCGTGAGGTGGGGTTGACCGACTTCCTCTTCGGCACTCGCTGGGCCTCCACCGACAAGACCGACCCCGCCTATGGCATCCTCCCTTTATCCTCACCTCCATCTACGGCACCGCCGGGGCCATCCTCATCGGCGTGCCCATCGGCTTCCTCACCGCCGTCTTTCTCTCCAAGGTGGCGCCCCCCAGGTGGCCGCCGTCATCCGTCCGGCGGTGGATCTGCTGGCGGGCATCCCTTCGGTGGTCTACGGCCTGGTGGGCATGATGGTCCTTCTCCCCGCCATCCGTAAAACCTTTGACATCGCCGCCGGTGACAGCCTGCTGGCCGCCATCATCGTATTGGCAGTGATGATCCTGCCCTCCATCATCTCGGTTTCCGAGACCGCCCTGAATGCGGTGCCCCGGGGAGTATGAGGAGGCCAGCCTGGCCCTGGGGGCCACCGAGCTGGAGACCTACTTCCGGGTCTCTGTCCCCGCAGCCAAGAGCGGTATTGCCGCCGCTGTGGTGCTGGGCGTGGGCCGGGCCATCGGTGAGGCCATGGCCATCATGATGGTGGCCGGCAATGTGGCCAACATGCCCTCTCTGCTCTCCAGCGTCAAATTCCTCACCACCGCCATTGCCAGCGAGATGAGCTATGCCGCCGTGGGCAGCCTCCAGCGCAACGCCCTGTACTCCATTGGGCTGATCCTATTTCTGTTTATCATGTGCATCAATGTGATCCTAAACGTATTCCTGAAACGGAACAAGGAGGGCTGAGCTATGACCAACGCCATGATCTCCTCGGAAGAGGCCCAGAGCTACCAGTCCAAGGGCCTCTCCCCCGCCGCCGCACCTATGAGGTGGGGATGCGCGGGCTGCTGTATCTCTCCGCGGGCATCACCTGCCTGCTGCTCCTCTTCTCATCGGCTACATCCTCTACCGGGGCCTGCCCAATCTGAACTGGACCTTCCTCACCAGCCAGGAGAGTGTCCTGCGGGGGGACCGACGGCATCATGCCTGCCATCCAGAACACCCTCTATGTCATCGTGGTCACCCTGATCTTCATCCTGCCCCTGGGGGTAGGGGGCCGCCATCTACCTCACCGAGTACGCCTCCAACCACAAGCTGGTCTCTGCCATCGAGTTCGCCACCGAGACTCTGGCCGGCATCCCCTCTATCCTGTACGCCCTGGTGGGTATGCTGATCTTCTGTCAGGTCATGGACCTGGGCAAGACCCTGCTGGCCGGCGCCCTCACCCTGGTCATCATGACCCTGCCCACCATCATCCGCACCACCCAGGAGTCCCTGAAGACGGTGCCCCAGAGCTACCGGGAGGGCTCCCTGGGCCTGGGGGCCGGCAAGTGGCACATGATCCGCACCGTGGTGCTCCCCTCCTCCGTGGACGGCATCGTCACCGGCTGCATCCTGTCCATCGGCCGTGTGGTGGGCGAGTCTGCGGTGCTCATGTTCACCGCCGGCATGGGCACCACCCTCCAGAACTTTTTCGGCAGCTTCAACGACCAAGCTCTGTCGCATTTTCTGTCCACCGGTGACCTTTCCTTCTGTTCAGCGGCCTGACTGACAGCTCCGGTGCCACCCTCACTGTGGCCCTGTACGTCTACGCCAAGGAGCGGGCCGAGTTCGACCTGGCCTTCTCTGTGGCCCTGGTCCTGCTGGCCATCACCCTCGCCATCAATCTGTCCGCCAAGCTGGTGGGCAAGCGCCTGAAAAGCGCTAAGGAGGACAACTATGGATCAATCTGTCATTCTCTCGGCCTGCGGGCTGAACCTGTATTACGGTGAGAACCACGCACTGAAGGACATCTCCATCGACATCAAAGCCAACAAGATCACCGCCCTCATCGGGCCCTCCGGCTGCGGCAAGTCCACTTTTCTGCGCACCCTGAACCGGATGAACGACCTGATCCCCATCGTGAAGATCACCGGTTCCCCACCTTCACGGGCAGGAGATCTACGCCCCCGGCGTGGACGTCACCGACCTGCGCCGGCGCATCGGCATGGTGTTCCAGAAGCCCAACCCCTTTCCCATGTCTATCTACGACAACGTGGCCTACGGCCCCCGCACCCATGGAGTGCGCTCCAAGCTGGCCTTGGACGAGCTGGTGGAGAAGTCCCTGCGTCAGGCCGCCATCTGGGACGAGGTGAAAGACCGGCTGAAAAAGCCCGCCCTGGGCCTGTCTGGCGGCCAGCAGCAGCGCCTGTGCATCGCCCGGGCCCTGGCCGTCCAACCGGAGGTGCTGCTGATGGACGAGGCCACCTCCGCCCTGGACCCCATCTCTACGTCCAAAATAGAAGACCTTGCCATGGAGCTGAAAAGCGAGTACACTATCGTCATGGTGACTCACAACATGCAGCAGGCCGCCCGCGTCTCCGACCAGACCGCTTTCTTCCTGCTGGGCGACCTGGTGGAGTACGGGGACACGGAGCAGCTCTTTTCCATGCCCCAGGACAAGCGCACCGAGGACTACATCACCGGGAGGTTTGGATAATGCGAGTCAAATTTGAAGCACAGCTGGAGCGGCTCAACGTAGAACTTATCACCATGGGTGCCCTGTGCGAGGAGGTCATCTCCGGCGCGGCCAAGGCCCTGCTGGACGGCGATTCCGGCCTGCGGGAGACCGTGCTGGCCGCGGAGCGGGACATCAACCAAAAGGAGCGGGACATCGAAAGCCTGTGTATGAAGCTACTGCTCCAGCAGCAGCCGGTGGCCCGGGATCTGCGCACCATCTCCTCCGCCCTGAAGATGATCTCTGACATGGAGCGCATCGGCGACCAAGCCGCAGACATCGCTGAGATCACCCGGGATATCGCCGACAACAGCATCAAGGACCTGGTCCCTATCGGGGACATGGCCCGGGCCACCATCAAAATGGTGACCGACAGCGTGGACTCCTTTGTCCGCAAGGACCTGGGTCTGGCGGAGGCAGTGATCTCCTCCGACGACGTGGTGGACGATCTGTTTCTCCAGGTCCGTGAGGAGCTGATCCGCCGCATCGGCATGGGGGACAGCGGAGAGGTGTGCATCGACCTGCTGATGATCGCCAAATATCTGGAGCGCATCGGAGATCACGCCGTAAACATCGCCGAGTGGGTGGAGTACTCCCTCACCGGGCACCATGCTGACCTGCCCTGAACGGCGGGCGCCCCAATTTTCACAGCCGTAGGAGGTCCTACCCATGATTTATTTTCTGGAAGACGACCCCAGCATCCGAAAGCTGGTCATTTATACCCTGAACAGCCAGGGCATGGAGGCGGAGGGCTTTGAACTGCCCTCCCAGTTCTGGGCCGCCATGGAGCGGCAGCTCCCCTCCCTGGTCCTGCTGGACCTGATGCTCCCGGAGGAGGACGGCCTGCACATCCTCAAGCGCATCCGCGCCGGCGCCTCCACCGCTAGGCTCCCCGTCATCCTGATCACCGCTAAAGGGGACCGAGTACGACAAGGTGGTGGGCCTGACGGCGGGGCGGACGACTACATCGCCAAGCCCTTTGGGATGATGGAGCTGATGGCACGCATCCGTACCGCCCTGCGCCACAGCGGCGGGGGAGGCGGAGCCGGTCCACGCCCTTACTTTGGGCCCACTGCGCATCGATCCGGCCCGCCATCAGGTGCTGGCCCACGGGCGGGAAGTCACCCTCACCCTGAAGGAATTCCAGCTGCTCTCCCTTTGGTGGAGCATGCGGGGACCGTATTCACCCGGGACCAGCTGCTCAACACCATCTGGGGCTATGAGTTCGACGGCGCCAGCCGCACAGTGGATGTCCACGTCCGCACCCTGCGTCAAAAGCTGGGGGAGGCGGGCCGCTGCATCGAGACCGTGCGGGGCGTTGGCTACAAGGCGGAATCTGATCCGTCCAAAAGTGAGGAACAGCCATGACATCTAAAAAATCTTCCGCAACTCCTTTCTGGTGGGCGTTGCGGTGTTCTTTCTTCTCTATCGCTCTGTTCATGGGCGTGCTGTACCAGTATTTTGGCAGCCAGCTGCTGATCCAGCTGGAGTCGGAGGCCGCCCTGGCCGCCCGTGGGGGTGGAGATGGGCAGCATGGATTATCTGGACGGTCTCTCCTCCGCCAACCGTATCACCTGGATCGACGCCGGCGGCACTGTCCTCTTTGACAACCAGGCCGACCCCGCCCAGATGGAGAACCACGCCGACCGGGAGGAGGTGCGAGCCGCTCTGGAGAGCGAGACAGGCACCGCCTCCCGCTACTCCACGACCCTCTCTCAGCGGACCCTGTACTTTGCCCAGCGGCTGGCTGACGGGACGGTGCTGCGGGTGTCCAGTGAGCAGCGCAGCCTCCCCTCCCCTGCTCCTGTCCATGGTCCAGCCCATCCTCATCATCCTGGTGCTGGCCGTGGCCCTGTCGGCGGTGCTGGCCTCCCGCCTTTCCAAGCACATCATCAAGCCCGTCCTTGCCATCGACCTGGAGCACCCAGAGGACTCCGACACCTACGAAGAGCTCCCCCCCTGCTTTCCCGCATCAAGCAGCAGAACCAGACCATCGCCCAGCAGATGGCCCAGCTGCGCCAGAAGCAGAACGAGTTCACCGCCATCACCGAGAACATGAGCGAGGGCTTCCTCCTGCTGGACCGGCAGGGGCGCATCCTCTCCCACAACTCCGGTGCCCTGCGCCTGCTCCACGCCGCCGCCCCTGAGGAGCGGGCCAGCTACCTCACTCTGAACCGCACCGAGCGCTTCCGCCAAGCGGTGGATGCCGCCCTCACCGGCAGGCGGGACGAGCAGCTGGTGGACCTGGGAGGCCGCTGCTGCCAGCTGCTGGCCAACCCCGTGATTCAAGACGGCCAGGTGGCCGGCGCCGTGCTGGTCATCCTGGATGTCACCGAGCGGGAACAGCGGGAGGACCTGCGGCGGGAGTTTACCGCCAACGTCTCCCACGAGCTGAAGACCCCCCTTACCTCCATCTCCGGCATTGCGGAGATCATCAAGGGCGGGCTGGTCAAGCCGCAGGACATCCCCGGCTTCGCAGACGACATCTACGGCGAGGCCCAGCGCATGATCCGCCTGGTGGAGGACATCCTCCGCCTGTCCCAGCTGGATGAAGGGGGCAGCTCCCTCCAGACGGAGGAGGTGGACCTGTACCACCTGGCCCAGGAGGTGGCCGGCCGCCTGACCCCCGCCGCTGTCAAGGGGCAGGTCACCCTGGAGGTGACGGGCGGACCGGTGCGGATCTCTGGCGTGCGCCAGCTTTTGGACGAGATGATCAGCAACCTGTGCGACAACGCCATCAAGTACAATCGTCCTGGGGGCCGGGTCACTATCTCCGTCTCCCGCTCCGACCGGGGCGCGGGAGCTCTCTGTATCTGACACGGGCATCGGTATCCCTCCTGAGGACCAGAGCCGGGTCTTTGAGCGGTTCTACCGGGTGGACAAGAGCCACTCCAAAGCCATCGGAGGCACCGGTCTGGGACTGTCCATTGTCAAGCACGGGGCGGCCTTCCACGGGGCCGACCTCTCCCTGGAGAGCCAACCGGACCGCGGGACCACCATCCGCCTCACCTTCCCCGGCCAAAACGTGAAATAAGGCCAAATGGCCCGCCGCTGGTGCGGCGGGCCATGCTTTCTTTCTCTGGGAAAAATAGACGGGATCCTGCTCTGTTCACCGGCTGCTTTTGTCGCGGCTGGAAAAGTGCGGAGCGCGGCCCAATTTTTTCAGAAAAGGGCTTGACAAATCCGGTTAGCAGAAGTAAACTCTATCTGTTCCACTGGTTAGATTAAGCTAACCAGCTTTTCAAGCAATTCTAGCAGCAAAAGTCAACCTGATCTGGGAGGAGTCTCATGATGCCCTTAACACTGGCCAGACCCGGCGAGACCGTCACCATCCGGAAGATCACCGGCAGGGACGAGGAGCGCCAGCACCTGGCAGAGCTCGGCTTTGTGGTGGACGAGTCGGTGACCGTCATCAGCGAGATGGCCGGCAACCTGATCCTTCAGGTAAAGGACAGCCGGGTCGCTGTGGACAGGACCATGGCCAACCGTATTATGATCTGAGGAGGAGAGAAAGGATGAAAACGCTGAAAGACGCTAAGGTGGGAGACACCCTGTCACCGTGGCTAAGCCCACGGCGAGGGAGCCGTGAAGCGCCGCATTATGGATATGGGGGATCACCAAGGGAGTGGAGATCCACATCCGAAAGGTCGCCCCGCTGGGGGACCCTATGGAGTTGAACGTGCGCGGCTATGAGCTGTCCGTCCGCAAGGCAGACGCGGAGATGATCGAGATCCTCTGAGCTCCGCTTTCGTTTTTCACTGTTAGTTAGTCACTTCTAACTTTCTGAAGGGAGAAATACCATGAACATCAAGATCGCGCTGGCGGGCAACCCGAACTGCGGCAAGACCACGCTGTTCAATGCCCTGACCGGCTCCAACCAGTACGTGGGCAACTGGCCCGGCGTCACCGTGGAAAAGAAGGAGGGCAAGCTGAAGGGCCACAAGGACGTGGTCATTCAGGACCTGCCCGGCATCTACTCCCTGTCGCCCTACACCCTGGAGGAGGTCGTGGCGCGCAGCTACCTGGTCAAGGAGAAGCCGGACGCTATCCTGAACATCGTGGACGGCACCAACATCGAGCGCAACCTGTACCTCACCACCCAGCTCATTGAGCTGGGCCTGCCCGTGGTGGTGGCGGTCAACATGATGGACCTGGTCCGGAAAAACGGCGACCAGATCGACCTGAAGAAGCTGGGGGACGCCCTGGGCTGTCACGTGGTCGGAATGAGCGCTCTGAAGGGAGAGGGCGGCATGGCCGCCGCCGAGCGGGCCGTAGCCGCGGCCCAGGCCCACAAGGCCGGGGAGCTCCCCCACGTGTTCACTGGCAGCGTAGAGCACGCCATTGCCCACATTGAGGAGTCCATTCAGGGCAAGGTGGATGACCGGTATCTCCGCTGGTACGCCATCAAGGTCTTTGAGCGGGACGAAAAGGTCCTGGAGTCCCTGACCCTGACCAAAGACCTGGAGGCCCATCCTGGAGGCCCACATCGCCGACTGTGAGAACGAGCTGGAGGACGACGCCGAGAGCATCATCACCAACCAGCGCTATGCGTACATCAACAAGGTCTGTGGTCAACAGGGCAGTAAAAAAGAAGGCCCCCAAGCACAGCCTGACCACCTCCGACAAGATCGACCGGATCGTCACCAACCGCATCCTGGCCCTGCCCATCTTCGTGGCAGTGATGTTTCTGATCTACGCCATCGCCATGGGCGGCTGGGCCATTCTCCATCGGCACCGCCGCCACTGACTTCACCAACGACACCATCTTCGGTGAGTGGGTGCCCCTTCTTTGACAGCTTCCTGCTCAACGCCAGCGGCGAGCCTGTGGTGGCCGACTGGCTGTACGGCCTGATCCAGGACGGCATCGTGGCCGGCGTGGGCGCCGTGCTGGGCTTCGTGCCCCAGATGCTAGTGCTGTTTTTGCTGCTGGCACTTTCTGGAGGACGTGGGCTATATGGCCCGTATCGCCTTCATCATGGACCGGATCTTCCGTCGTTTCGGCCTGTCCGGCAAGAGCTTCATCCCCCTGCTGGTGGCCACCGGTTGCGGCGTCCCCGGGATCATGGCCTCCCGTACCATTGAGCAGGACCGGGACCGCAAGATCACCATCATGACCACCGGCTTCATCCCCTGCGGTGCGAAGATGCCCATCATCGGTCTGTTTGCCGGCGCTGTTTCGGCAACTCCGCCTGGGTGGCCACCTCCGCCTACTTCATTGGTGTGGCCGCCATCGTCATCTCGGGCATCCTCCTGAAAAAGACCAAAGGGCTTTGCGGGCGATCCGGCGCCCTTTGTCATGGAGCTGCCCGCCTATCACATCCCCGCCGCCGTGAACGTGCTGCGGGCCACCTGGGAGCGGGGCTGGTCCTTCATCAAGCGGGCCGGCACCGTCATCCTGATCTCCTCCATCATCCTGTGGTTCCTCCAGGGCTACGGTTTTGTGGACGGTGTGTTCCAGGCCGTGGAGGACAACAATGACTCCCTGCTGGCCGTCATCGGCAATGCCATCGCCTGGATCTTCTACCCCCTGGGCTGGATGGGCGACATGGCCTGGAAGGCCACGGTGGCTACCATCACTGGCCTCATCGCCAAGGAGGAGGTGGTCAACACCTTCGGTGTGCTGTACCACTACGCCGGCGACATCGATCTGATGGAGGACTCCAGCCCCATCTGGGCTATGGTGGGGCGCTGACTTCGGCGCCATCTCCGCCTACTCCTTCATGATCAAGCGGGAGATGCTTCAATGTGCCTGCTATCAGATCGGCGGTCTGTTCACCGCAGCCTTCACCGTCATCGCCATCGCCCTGCTGGCCGGCATCATCTTCCTGGGTGCGCAGGGGCTACCAGCCCAAGGGAGGTCCGTCACCTGACCGACATCCCTGCCGGCAAGAAATAATCTGTGATCGACAAGGAGGGGTCAGATATGTCCCAGCTGCTGCCTACCATCATCGTCTCCCTGATCCTTGCGGGCGTGGTCGCCCTCGCAGTCCGCCCCTGTGGCAGTCCCACAAGTCGGGCGGCCACTGCAATGGGGACTGCGGCACCTGCGGCGGGTGCCGCGGACACCACACTCGCTGCGGCCCCCCACGCTCCGAAGTAAAATATGTATATAAAAGCCTGCCCCGGACACCATCTGTCTGGGGCAGGCTCTTATGTTGCCGCTGTCTCCTGGAAATCCGAGATGATCTCCAGGAACTGAGCTCCGTACTGCTCCGCCTTTGAAGCTGCCCACGCCGCCCACGTTCTGGAGCTGACGCAGATCCCGTGGCTGGGCAGCCGCCATCTCCCGCAGGGTCTTGTCGGAGAAAATCACAAAAGCCGGCACGCCCCGGAGGCGGGCCAGGTGGGCGCGCTCCTCCCGCAGCCGCTGGAAGAGGGCCTGCTGCCGCTCTGTCAGGGGGCTGTCCTCCGCCCGCCGGCGGTCGGCCGCCGGCCGCCCTCCCCAGAACGGCCTTCATCATCAGCGGTCCGTCGCTGTACGCCACGTCCTCCGCCCGCTCCCCGCACCGGAGGACCGGGTACTGGCCGTCAGTGAGCTCCAGGAGGTGCTCGTCCACCAGGAAGCGGATGCGGTCCTGGACCTCCCGCTGACTCAGGGCGGCCAGGGCTCCATAGGTCCTCTCCCGCTCCAGCCGGTAACGGCGGATCTTCTCGTTCTCCCCGCCGCACAGCACTGCGGCGATCAGTCCGGCGCCGAACCGCTGGCCGGTCTCCGCCACACAGCGGAGGATGGCCCGGGCGTCCTCCCCCACATCGATCTCCTGGAAATTGTGGAGGCAGTTGTAGCAGGCGCCGCAGTAGTCCGGGGCCGACTGGCCGAAATAGTTCAGGATATACTGACGCAGGCACCGCCGGGTGCGGCAGTAGAACGTCATCTGCTTCCAGACGACCCAAGTCCCGCTCCTGGAGCTGCCGCGCCGTCTCCGGGTCCAGCTGCTCGCTGGGCTCGCTCTGGCTGATGAGGAACTGGGCTGTGCGCACGTCCTGCCCGCTGTACAGCAGGATACATCGGGCCTCCGCCCCGTCCCGGCCCGCCCGGCCCGCCTCCTGGTAGTAGCTCTCCAGGTCCTTTGGCATGTTGTAGTGGATGACGAAGCGGACGTCCGACTTGTCGATCCCCATGCCGAAGGCGTTGGTGGCCACCATCACCTGGACCCGGTCGAAGAGGAAGTCCTCCTGATTCTTCCGCCGCTCCTCCGGCTCCAGCCCGGCGTGGTAGCGGGTTGCGGAGATGCCGGAGCTCTGGAGGAACTGGCAGACCTCCTCTTGAACTCCTTGCCCACTTCCTCCAGGGTGCGGGTGCGGCCGTCCTCGATGCCGAAACGCAGCTTTAGCACCTTTTCCTCCCGGGGCGTGAGGGTAGAGAGCACATCCACCAGCTGCTCCTTGAGCAGGGTGAAGCTGGCGGCCTCCGAGGGCTCGGTGGCGCCCTCGTCGGGAATGAAATCGCCCAGATGGCTATCCTCCTCCTCACCGATGGGAGTCTCCAAGGAGACCGGCTCCTGGGCAATTTTCAGATCTCCCGCACCCGGGATCCACCGGCATGGACATCTCGTCTGCGATCTCCTCGGGCGTGGGGTCGTGGCCCAGCTCCTGGAGCAGCTGCCGGAGACTCGAATCACCTTGTTGATGGTCTCCACCATGTGCACCGGGATGCGGATGGTGCGGGCCTGGTCCGCGATGGCGCTGGTGATGGCCTGACGGATCCACCATGTGGCGTAAGTGGAGAATTTGAACCCCTTGGTGTGGTCGAACTTCTCCACTGCCTTGATTAGGCCTAAGTTTCCCTCCTGGATCAGGTCCAGGAAATGCATCCCCCGGCCCACATACCGCTTGGCAATGGAGACCACCAGGCGCAGGTTGGCCTCTGCCAGCCGCTGCTTGGCCCGCTCGCCCTTTTTGATGGCTTTCTCCAGCTCGGTGCGGATCTCGGCCTCCTCGGGGATCTCCTCTCCGGAGCTCTCCAGCTCCTCCATCTGCTCCTTTGCCTCGGCGCCCGCCCCCATGGCCTGGGCCAGCTCAATCTCCTCGTCGGAGGTGAGCAGGTTGACCTTGCCGATCTCCTTCAGATACATCCGCACCGGGTCGTCGGTGCGTCCACCATGGTGTTGGGGTCCACGATCTCTTCCTCAGGCAGCTCCTCGATGGCCTCAATGGTGGGCTCCACGTCGTCCGGGCAGCTCGGGGATGTAGTCCTCCCCCCACTGTGTCGATGCCCAGGTTCTCCAGAGTATCATAGATCTTGTCCATCTGCTCGGACTCCAGATCCATGTCCTCCAGCACGTCCATCAGCTCGGCGGCCGACAGATTGCCCTTCTTCTTGCCCCGCTCGATCAGTTCGGCCAGCTTTTCCGCACCTGGGATGCCTCCCACCACCTTCATGACCTCCCACCTTGCCCGCCTCCATGCGGGTCTCGATGTCGGTCTTGCTCTTCTTCTCTTCCACAGCGGCGGAAGTCTCTGTCTTCTTGGTGCTCATGGCTTCTCCTCCATATATGCTTTTGTTTCCTGATATCTCTTTTGCCCGCCCTCAGCAGAGCTTCCTCATCTGTCCCGCTGCGGCGCAGCCCTCCTCCCGGATGAGGGCGATGTAGTCGGCCAGGGCTCTGCGGCTGTTGGCCAGATTTTCCGGCTGCTCGGCCACCCAGGCCAGGTGGGCCATCTCCTCCGGCTCCAGCGCCCCGGCCAGGGCCGGGCAGCTGGGTGCTCAGTCCCTCTGCCGCACGGCTGCGCAGCAGGTCAAAGATCCTTGCCCCAGCAGCGGAGAGGAGAACTCCGAACCCGTCAGGCCCTCCGTCTCCTCCAGCAGGGAGCTGTCCAGCAGGATCAGGCGCAGCACCCCCTCCTCCGCCCGGGCGGAGCGGATGTTGTCGTAGCGCATCCCCCTGGTCCTTGGGCTGGAGCTGGGTGGCGGGGGACAGGTCCCGCCGCTCCTGCTGCTTTTTTTCCTTCTGGATGCGGCGGCGGAGCTCCTTTTTGACCTCCTGGGCCATGGCCTCGGCGATTTCCCGCCGGTCTGCTGGGCCAGCATGGCCCCCATAGACCTCCCGCTCCACCGGCTGTGCCCGGAGCGTTCACCCCGGTGGCCTCCCTGCAGAAACTCCACCCGCTGGCTGTCGTCGCTCAGGTCATACCGGCCCCGCAGCTGCTCCAGCCGGTAGTCGATGTGGTTCTCGCTTTTGTCCAGCAGACGGGCGAAGGCCTCGGGCCCGTATTTCTTGATGAACTCGTCCGGGTCCTTTGCCCCCTTCACCCGGAGGACCTTCACATTCAGCCCCGCCCGCTCCAGCAGGGGGATGGCCCGCTGGGCGGCTTGGACCCCCGCCCCGTCGCCGTCGTAGGCGATGACCGCGTCCTTTGGAAAGCGGGCCAGCAGCTGGGCGTGCTCCGCGGTCAGAGAGGTGCCCAGGGAGGCCACCGCGCTGTCAAAGCCCGCCTGGTGGAGGGAGATGGTGTCCATATACCCCTCCGTCAGGATCAAGCCTTCCCCTGCTTGGTGTTTTTTGGCCAGGTTCAGGGCGAAGAGGTTGCGGCTCTTGTTGAACACCGGCGTGTCGGGAGAGTTTAAATACTTGGGGTTTCCATCCCCCAGCACCCGGCCTCCGAATCCGATCACCTCTCCCCTGATGTCGATGATAGGGAACATCACGCGGTTGCGGAACCGGTCATAGATGCCGCCTTTTTTGTTGCTCACTGCAAGGCCCGCATCCAGCAGGTCCTGTTTTTCAAAGCCTTTTTGGGCCATGGCACGGATGAGGCTGTCCCAACTGTCTGGGGCAAAGCCCAGGCCGAACCGGGTCATGGTGCCCCAGGACAGGCCCCGGTTCTGAAGGTACTGGAGCCCCCCTGCCCCACCGGGGCTGTGAAGCTGGCTGTGGAAGAACCGGGCCGCCTCCTTATTCAAAGCCAGCAGACGGCCCGCCGCTCCCTTCGCTGCCGGCCCTGGTCCATCCTGTCCTCGGGGACTTCCATCCCCGCCCGCTTGGCCAGCAGGCGGACGGCATCTATGTAGGGCAGGTTCTCCACATCCATGACAAAGGAGATGGCCCCGCCCCCCTTGCCGCAGCCCAAAGCAGTGGTAGAGCTGACGGTCCGGCAGCACATGGAAGGAGGGGGTCTTCTCCCCATGGAAGGGGCACAGGCCCCAGAAACTTCCCCCCTTTTGGGGAGGGGTCACGTAGTCTGAGACCAGGTCCACAATGTCAGTCCGGGCCACAAGTTCGTCCTTGAAGGCAACCGGAAGGGCCATGGGGGCTTCCCCCTTCCTTTCCATACCGGCTGTGTCCCCTCATTTCACCGACCAGGCCAGGGGAATGTAGGCCTCGCTGTACTTGGCCACGGCGTAGTGGTCGGTCATCCCGGCAATGTAGTCACACACCGCCCGGTCGATCCCCTCCCGGACCCGGATGTCCTGATAGTCCGGGGGCAGCTTTGTCGGGGTTGTTCTTGGTAGTACTCAAAGAGGCTTGGATGTCCTGGGCCTTGGCTCCTCCCCTTTGGCCACAGGGTTGCGGTAGACCGCCTCAAACATGAAGTCCTTCAGCTTCGTCATAGCCTGTCCACCTGGCAGGCGACTGGCAGATCGGTCCCCCCCCCTGGCTGGCCTGGATCACATCCCCGGTCAGGGCGTTGATCCGATCGCCGTGGGTAAAGCCCAGCACCTGGGACACCTCCAGCGGGATGTCGATGGGGTAGATCACTCCGCCCCGCAGGGCATCCTCGATGTCGTGGTTGATGTAGGCGATCTTGTCGGCCAGACGGACGATTTGCCCCCAACGTCTCGGCCCGGTCGTGCCCTGGTGTGGCAGAGGATGCCCCGGCGCACCTCATCCCAGGTCAGGTTCAGTCCCTCGCCTCCTTCTCCAGCCGCTCCACCACCCGCAGGGACTGCCGGAAGTGGGCGGAAGCCGCCGGGCACGATGGGTTGAGCAGCCGCTCTCCCGCGTGGCCGAAGGGGGTGTGGCCCAAATCGTGGCCCAGGGCGATAGCCTCGGTCAGGTCCTCGTTCAGCGCCAGCCCCCGGGCGATGGTCCGGGCAATGCGGCTGACCTCCAGTGTGTGGGTCATCCGGGTACGGTAGTGGTCCCCCCTCCGGCTGGAGAAAGACCTGAGTCTTGTGCTTGAGCCGCCGGAAGGCCTTGGAGTAGACGATGCGGTCTGTGTCCACCTGGTAGCAGGTGCGCACGCCGGCAGGGTTCCATCCGGCCGCGCCCGGCCCCTTGGGTCTGCTCCGCAGGCAGGCGCGGGAGGACAGTTGTCCCCGCTCCCTCTGTTCAGTCTGCTCTCTCAGCGTCATGGTCCCTCCTGTCCCCCCCGCCGGGGTCAGAGTCGTACATTCCGTACACTTTATCTTATACGAGGCCGCTCCCCATTTTCCTTCTAAAAAATCAAAATTTTTCTTGAAAAAATTTTTTTATCCGGGTCCGCCGGCCCTCCGGCGGACCGCCATCGGTGTCCTGGAACCGCTCCCCCGATGCCTCCACCGTCCCGGCGGTCATGTCCAGGATGTGTGCCAGATATGCCTCCCCTTCTCCTCCGGCAGCAAGACAGTGAGGGTCACATCAGCCCCGTATCCGTCTCCCCCCACGATACCCCCAGGCGGCGGTCTCCGACCCTTCAGGCGCTCCAAAAGGCTGTATGGACAGGGCACCAGCGTCTCCACCCACCGGCGCACCACCGAGATGCCGGCGGCGTCCAGGGCATCCTTGGCGCTTTGTGTATAAGCCCGGACCAGCCCCCCAGCCCCCAGAAGGATGCCCCCAAAATACCGGGTGACCACACAGCAGACGTTGGTGACCTCCTCCCCGCTGGAACACGTTGAGCATGGGCTGGCCCGCCGTCCCCTGGGGCTCCCCGTCGTCCGGAGTAGCGCACCGGCCCCCTCCCGCAGCAGGTAGCACCAGCAGTTGTGCCGGGCGTCGTAGTACCGCTTTTTCATCTCCCTCGATGCGGGCACGGGCCTCCTCCTCGCTTTCCACCCGCCATACCCGGCCGATGAAGCGGGAGCGCTTCTCGACCAGCTCCGCCTCACCGGCCTGGGTGGGGATGTAATACTCTGTCATGGGGTCACCTGCCTTTGCACGTTTTGGGGAATACTCGCGGGGCGCGCCTAGATTGGCACAATAGGGGCGGCTGGTGGGGAAACCGGCGGGCGCGCATTGCGCGCCCCTGCGCAAAGAGCCGAAAATATCATGTAGGGGCGGCCTCCAGCCGCCCGAAAAGCCTTCCCCTCCTCCGGGGGGGAACGTGGCACGGCGAAGCCGTGACGGATGAGGGGGCGTTCTTCCGCCAGAGCGATTCAATAGCCCGGGCAGGTCTGGAAATCACCCTGCGGCATCGCAGACCTGGGACCGGCGGGCGGGGGCAAGCCCCACCCCCCCTACACAAAGACAGGGAGAAGCACGCACCCAGCAGGGCCCGATGCCCGCATCGGGCCGCATCCTCACGGACGGCGGGCGCACAGTGTGCGTCCCTGCGCAGGGACCGGGGCCGCGGCGCCCCTTAGGGCTCGTCAGGAAAGACTTTGATCTGCAATTCCTTGCAGATCCGGAAAACTGTTCAACGATGGATTTTTCTTCCCCGCTCTATTTCACTGATAAATGTCTGTGTCACGCCCCGCCGTTTTGCCAGCTTGTTTTGACTTAATCCTGCTTCTCTCGGTTGCTTTTCAAAATTGCCCGATAATCTTCCATCGTTCTCACCTTCTTCTCTATTATAGCTCATAGCTATTGTTTTGAAAATTATAGCTTTTAGCTCTTGACCGAGCAAGAGCTGTTCGCTATAATAGCTTTAAGCTCTATATCAGAAGGAGGTAATCATCTATGGAACACGAGCTCGATCTGCTGGACCATCTGAACGACACGGTCACCCGCATCACAGAGGACACGCTGCTGCTCTCCTTCTGCTGGACTATATGGACGGTCTCTCCTGCCGCCCGGAGCAGGTTTCCCGGGAAATCTCCGAAAACCTCCTCCAGCGGCTGGGGGACAGCCTGGAGCAGGACGCCGGCGCCCTCCGTCGCCTGTGGCAGTCCTACGGGTCTCCCGGCCGCAGCAGGGCGTACATGCAGTAGTCCCGCAGCCGGCCGTTTTTCCATATGCCGCAGCGCATGACGCCCTCCAGAGCGAAGCCCGCCTTCTCCCAGCACTCGGCGGGAGCCGGCGTTGTGGGCGAAGGGCTCCGCGTAGATGCGCACGATGTCCCACGCCTCAAAGCCCGTCCGGCACATCTCCTCCACCGCCTTGGTCATGATGCCCCCCGGCCCCAGAAGGCCCGGCCCAGCCAGTAGCCCAGCTCGGCCGACCGGCGGCGGCAGACATCCGTGCCCCGGGTGAGGGCCACGCTGCCACGGCCTGTCCATCCACCACGATGGCCCGGAATATGGCCTGCTCCGGCTCCGCCGCCCTGCACAGGCGGATGAACTCCTCCGCGTCTGACAGTTGGTAGGGGCAGGGACACATCCCGCAGGTTGGCGGCCACCTGGGGGTCATCGGCATGCCGGGCGATAGAGGGGCGTCCTCCGGGCGCCAGGGTCTGAGCATCACGTCCATGGTCCTTTCCCCTTTCTTTTCTGAGATGGGGCTTTCAGTCTTCCCAGGGCTCCCGACGTGGCCTCCAGCCCTCCACGCCTGCTGGTAGAGCTTGTCCAGCAGCCCGCCCTGGTCGTAGGGCAGATGGATGATCACCCGGCGGGCGCCGTTGTCCAGCCGCCTGCCGATGGCGGCCAGCAGTTCGGGCACCCCTCGCCGGTCCTGGCGGAGATGGAGACGATGTCCTCCCCGTGGGGGCGGATCTCCCCAGATACCGGTCGCATTTGTTGAAAACATCCAGGCGGGGGTCTGTTCGGCCCCAGCTCCCGGATCAGGTCCTCCACCACCGCCGTCTGGTCCCGCCACTCCGGGTTGGAGGCATCGATCACATGGAGCAGCAGGTCGGCATAGCGCAGCTCCTCCAGAGTGGCTTTAAAGGCCTCCACCAGGTGGTGGGGCAGCTTGGAGATAAAACCCACGGTATCCGACAGCAGCACCTTGCAGGTGTCGGAGATCTCCAGCATCCGGGTGGTGGTATCCAGGGTGTCGAACAGCCGGTTGTTGGCCGGGATGTCAGCGCCGGTGAGGTCGTTCAGCAGGGTGGATTTGCCCGCGTTGGTATAGCCCACGATGGCAACCACGGGCACCTCGTTTTTGATGCGGCGGTCCCGCTGGGTGGCCCGCACCCGGCGCACGTCCTTTCAGCTCCCCCTCCAGCTTGGCGATCTTCCGGTGGATGTGCCGCCGATCAGACTCCAGCTGAGTCTCGCCGGGGCCGCGGGTGCCGATGGCGCCCTCCTGGCGCTCCAGGTGCTTCCACATGCCCGTCAGCCGGGGCGAGCAGATATTTTATTGGGCCAGCTCCACCTGCAGGCGGCCCTCTCTTGTCTGCAGGCCCGCTGGGCAAAGATGTCCAGGATCAGGGCGGAGCGGTCCAGCACCGAGACGTCAGCTCCTCTGACAAGACCCGCTGCTGGGAGGGGGACAGGCTGTTGTCAAAGATGACCATGTCCGCGTTCATGGCGTGGACCAGCTCTTTCACCTCGGCCACCTTGCCCTCGCCCGATGAAGGTGCGGGGGTCGGGGCTGTCCTTGGACTGGGTCACCACGCCCACGCACTCTCCCCCCGCTGTCTCCAGCAGGGCGGAGAGCTCCTCCATGGATGCCTCGTCGGCGTTCTCCTCCGGGGCCAGGGCGCGGGAGGACAGGCCCACCAGCACCGCCCTGTTTTTCTTTTCCGTGTTGTTTTCTGTCATAGATCCTCCAAAATGGGATTTTCCCCGTCTGTCAGGGAGGCGGTCCGGGCGCTGAGGCCCTTATTTCCTCAGCGCCTCCACGACCTCTCCGATATACATGGTATGGTAGTCCTTCTCAGGATAAAATCTGTCCTTGGCATCCTGGGGGATGGCCTGGGGGTCCATCTCCTGGGCATAGCGCTTGCGGCAGACCAGCACCAGCTCCGCCTCCTCAAAATAGGGGGCCCCGCACTCGGCCTGGGCCACGGTGAAGCCGCACTCCTTCACCTTGTCCACCTCCCGGCCGCTCTTGCTGCCGCACAGGGTGAGGGCCTTGCGCTGCTCCTCCCCAAAAAAGGCCAGGGTGAAATACTCCTCCCGGTCCACGAACTCCTTGGTATACCGCTGGGGCCGCAGGTAAATGGTGGCCGCCGGGGCGCCCCACAGCACGCCCAGTCCGCCCCAGCTGGCGGTCATGGTGTTGCAGTGCGCCGGCGTGCCGGCGGTGACCAGCATCCACCGGTCCCCAATGAGGGAAAAATACGTTGTCCTGCAAGCTCTTCACGTCGATCTTCTTCATGATACAGCCTCCTAACTCATTTTTGATCTCATCTGTTAGTTTATGCCCCTCCCTGGGGCGAGGATACTCCGGGCCGACAGCAAAATACGACAAAAAAAACCCGCACCGATCCACGGTGCGGCTTTTGAGGCGCAATCTCACTTGTCCAGACCGAACTTCTTGTTGAAGCGGCTTACGCGGCCACCGGTATCCACCATCTTCTGCTTACCGGTGTAGAAGGGGTGACACTTGGAACACACTTCCACGCGGATATCCTTCTTGGTGGAGCCAGTCTCGATCACGTTGCCGCAGGCGCACCGGATCGTGGTCTGCTGATAATTGGGATGGATGCCTGCTTTCATTGTATCTTCACCTCTTTCTCCATGGAGGGATCATCTGTAAACGCAACTGATATAATAGCATGGATCTCCCGCAAAAGCAACTATTTTTTTCAAAAAATTATCCTGACTTTTTTCTCGGCCCTTTTGTCGCCCTTTCACAGAAGGATCAGCTCCCCCGGTTCGAAGAACCAGAGCGCCTTTCGGAACACCTGTTTTCCGGTGATCTCCTCCAGGGCCCGGCTGTACGCCTCCAGCTGAGGGCGGTACTCCTCTCCCGGGCCGCCGCCCCGACCGGGAGACCCGGTCGCTCTTGAAGTCCACCACCGTGATGCCCTCCAGAGTCTCGAACCAGGCGTCGATGACGCCCTGGAGCAGCACCTCCTCCCCCGGCTCCAGGCCGGGGCAGAACTCCTCCGCCGGCAGCAGCACGGAAAATTTGAATTCCCGGCGGCACACGGGGGCCGACGCCATCTCCTGCCCAGGGGCGAGTTAAAAACGCGGACAGCTGTCCCGGATCGGCCGCCGCCCCCTGCTGGGGGGTGAGGAAGCCGCCGGACACCAGGCGCTCCAGCTCCGCCGCTGCCCGCTCCGGGGTGTCCGTGTCCAGGGGGAGATACTGCATGGCCAGGTGCAGGGCTGTGCCCCGCTGGGCCGGGGTGAGTCCCCGCTCCTCCGCCACGAACTGGGGCCGCAGGATGGAGAGCGGCTGGGGCGGGAGGGCCGCCGGGGCGGCCTCCTCCCGGGCCTGGTCCAGGCTCCGCCCCTTGAGCTGGGTGGCGGTGAGCTTGGAGGGGTCTGGGAGGAAAGGGAGAACGGATAGTGCCAGGCCAGCGCCTCTCTCAGCCCCTCCGGTTCCGTCTCCGACTCTCCGGGCAGATCCGCGAAGCGGCCCCTCTGCTCCGGAATCTGGGCCAGTGCCGCCCCATCTACCCATCGAATATCCCAGGCGGGCCCCAGAGTCCCCGGGGATACCTCCGGCAGCCCCGCCATGCTCCGCAGGGCGGACGCCTCGGGCCGGGCCAGGGCGTGAAGCAGCACCCAGCCGCCCACGCTCTGCTGGCGCTCCAACGCCATGGGGGAGGGTGGAACAGACAGGTCCTCCCCAGCTTCTCCAGCTCCTCCGCTCCCCCGCCGCAGCGGGATGGAGAGGATCAGCTTCTCTTTGGCCCGGGTCATGGCCACATAGAGCAGACGCAGCTCCTCCGCCATCATCTCCCGTTCCAGCTGCCGGGCCACCGCCCGGCGCGCCAAGGTGGGATACTCAATCATCCGCTCCCGGTCCAGGCCCTGGGGGCCGACCCCCAGCACCGGATGGAAGAGGACAGGCCGCTGGAGGTCGTCCCGGTTCAGCCGCCGGGACAGGCCGCACAGCAGCACCACCGGTTTCTCCAACCCCTTGGAGCGGTGGATGGACATGATGGTCACACCGCCCCCTCCCGGCCTGGGGCGGACAGGGACAGTCCCCCGGTCTGGCGCATCCGCTCCAGGCGCAACAGGAACTGGAAGAGAGACCGGCACCCCGCCTCCTCCAGACGCCCCGCCAGGGCATAGAGGGTGAGCAGGCGGCCCTGCCGCTCCTGCCCCCCGTCCATGGCCCCGAACAGGCCCAGCAGGTTGGTCCGCTCATAGATGTGCCAGATCAGCTGGCGGCAGGTGCGGTCCCCTGCCCCGGAAGCGCAGCTCCTCCAGCTCCGTCAGGAAATCCCGGCACGCCTGGTCCCCCCGCCGGCGGCCTGGACCACAGCGGAATAGAAGTCCCCCTCCCCCTCCGCCCGGAGCAGAGCCAGCTGATCTCCTGAAAAGCCGTACACCGGGGAGCGCAGGGCCGCGATCAGCGCCACATCCTGGCGGGGATTGTCCACGATCTGGAGAAGGGACAGGGCCACATTGATCTCGGTGGAGGCAAAGAAGTCCTCCCGCCCCTCGGCGGACCAGGGCAGCCCCTGCCTCGTTGAGGGCCCGGATATAGTGGTGGAGCACCGCCCCCGGGGAGCGCAGGAGAAGGAGCACGTCAGAGGGCTCCGCCCGCCGCTGCCCGCCCCTCCGTCAGCATCAGCCCCCGTCCAGCAGCTCCCGGATACGGCGGGCCGCCCAGCGGGCCTCCAGCAGATTTTTGTCCGCCCGCTCCCCTTCCTCCTGGTCCCCAGGAAGGACAGGTCCTCCAGGTCCAGCTCCACCCGCCAGTCTCCTCCGGCGGGAAGGCGGCCCCCGGCGCCAGCGCCTGGTCCTGGGTGTAGTCCAGCTCCCCCGAATTCAGTTGACATAATATTTTGAAAGAGGTCGTTGGTCCCCTCCAGGACCTCCGGCCGGGAACGGAAGTTGCGGGTGAGCACCACTGTCCGCTCCTCCCCTCCGCCGCCTGGTCCCAAGGTTTGAAACGGCGGTACTTGTCCAGGAAGATGGTGGGGTCGGCCAGGCGGAAGCGATAGATGGACTGCTTCACGTCTCCCACCATAAACAGCTTCCGCCCCCCATCGGACACGGCAGTGAAGATGGCGTTCTGCACCTGGTTGGTGTCCTGATACTCGTCCACCATCACCTCGGCGAACCGGCCGCTCCAGTACCGGGCCAGCGGGCCGGGCCCTCCGTCCCCGTCCTGGGTGAGCAGCCGCAGGGCCAGATGTTCCAGGTCGGAAAAGTCCAGTATGCCCCGGCGCGCCTTCTCCCGGTCGTAGTCCTCCTGAAAGCGGGCCGTCAGCTCCATCAGGCCCCGCACCGCGGGCCGGGCCAGGGCCAGATCGGCCAGCAGCTGCCCGCTGTCCCCGCCCAGGTCCTCAAAGAGCTTGTCCATCTGCTTCTTGCAGCGGGTGCGCAGTCCCTTCACCCGCCCGCCGCCTCCAGGTCCTCCACGCCCTTTTTCCGCCCCGCCGCTGGGAACTCCACTGGCAGGGGCCCGGTACACGCCGTCCCAGCTGTCCGCCGCCAGCAGGGCCCGCACCCCCCTGGATGGACTGGGAGAGACTGGGGCCGTAATTCTGGCTGAGCACGCTGTCCCGGCCGGTGAGTTCCAGCGCCCGGAGCAGCAGCTCCAGGCAGCGCTCCCCTGCCGCCTGGCGTCGGCCAGCAGCAGCGCCCCCCAGGGGGTGTCCCCCGCGTCGGTGACCCCATCCAGCTCCCACAGGCGGCTCTGGTCTGCCAGCCAGCCCGCCGGGTCCGGGTGGCTCTGGATGCGGCCGAACACGTCCAGCACGATCTGCTCCAGGCGGCTGTCGTCCCGCCCGGCGGCCATGGTGTCCACCAGGGCGGCAAAGTCCCCCTCCGAGTCCAGATCCTCGTACTGGCGGTCCAGGGTCTCCCCCAGCACCCGGGCCATCAGGACCGCGCCCTCCCCCTCGTCGCACAGCCGAAAGTCCGGGTCCAACCCGATCTGGTGGCCGCTCTCCCGCAGCAGAGCGGCACAGAAGGCGTGCACCGTGGAGATCTGGGCCTTGTAGACCAACGTGGTCTGCCGCCGCAGGTGCCGGTCGTTGGGCCGCTCCGCCAGCCGGTCGGACAGCTCCTGAGCAATCCGGGCCCGCAGCTCTGCCGCAGCCGCCCGGGTATATGTAATGACCAGGAAGTCGTCGATATCCGCTCCCTCCCCGGTCACCTGGTCCAGCAGCCGCTCCACCAGCACCCGGTCTTGCCCGAGCCGGCCGCAGCCGACACCAGCAGCCCGCCCCCCGGTCATGGACTGCTCTGCTCTGTTCCTCTGTCAAGGCAAAGGCCATCTGCACGTCCTCCTCTCTCTGTCCGCTCCATTCACAGGATCAACACCAGCGTCCCTGCCGTGATGAGCAGGCCGCCTATAACGGTCTGGACGGTCACCGCCTCCCTCAGCACCACAAAAGGCCAGCACCATGGAGATGACCACGCTGAACTTGTCGATGGGGATGACCCGGCTGGCCTGGCCGATCTGAAGGGCGTGGAAATAGCACAGCCAGGACAGGCCGGTGGCCAGGCCGGACAGGAGGAGGAACACCCAGCTCCGGGTGGAAATATCCCCGATCTCATGCTGCTTCCTGTCAGGAACACAATAGCCCAGGCCATGACCAGCACCACCACGGTGCGGATGGCGGTGGCCAGGTTGGAGTTGATGCCCTCCATCCCCAGCTTGGCCAATATCCCGGTCAGCGCAGCGAACACCGCAGACAGGAGCGCAAAAACTGCCCACATATCCCTTTTCTTCCTTTCTTCCGCCCCCTGGAGGCTCAGAGATCCAATTCCTTCAAAAAAACCGCTCGATGCGGATACCCTTGTTCTTCTCCACCTCGTTGCGGTCCAGACAGACCAGGCGCTCCACCGTATCCATGGCCTTCCGGGCCGCCTGCTCCAGGCCGGTCCCGGCCAGCAGCTCTCCTACCAGGACGGCAGAGAACACGTCGCCAGTGCCGGGAAAGTGGACCTGGATGAAGTCGAAGGGCAGGGTGAAGTACCGCCCCTGCCGGTGACAGTAGCCCCACACCACGTGGCGGCCGGTCTCCGCCTCCAGCCCGCTGGTGATGACCACCGATCTGGGCCCGCAGGCCAGCAGGGCGTCCACCACCTCCCGGGCCTGATGCCGGTCGAGGCCTCCGCCCCCGGTACCGCTCTGTCAGGAACTCCGCCTCCGTCAAATTGGGGACGATCACGTCCGCCACCCCGATGAGGCGGCGCATGTTCTCCACCGTCTCCTCGGTGACGCCGTTATAGAGCTTCCCTTCATCCCCCATGATGGGGTCGGTCATCACCAACAGGTCCTCCTTCCTCTGGCTCTCGATGAAGGCGCGGATAATGTCCACCTGCTCCGCCGAGGCCAGAAAGCCCGTGGTGATGCAGTCAAAGGAGAAGCCCAGCTCCTTCCACACGGCAATGGACTTTTTCATATAGTCGGTGGTATCCAAGATGGTGAACTTCCCATAATCCAGGGTGTTGGACACCAAGGCGGTGGGGAGGTTGTAGATATTATGCCCCATGTGGGACAAAATCGGCAGCATGGCGGCCAAAGCGACCTTTCCATATCCCGGCATGTCGTTGATGATCAAAATATTTTTGTTCTGCTGCATGGTCCATTCCTTCTTTTTTTCGTCGTTCTGCTTTTCCGGTTTTCCTGTCACAGCCGGACCGCCCATTCCCCGTAATCAAAGGTGCCGCCGCCGTGGCGGAGCTTTCCCTGCTCTTTTCAGCCCGCGGAAAGCGTCCGCACACGGCCCAGGAGCTCCGGCCCGATGTCCAGGGCGTGGTGGGCAGGGAGCAGGCGCTCCATCGGCAGGCAGGCGGTCCGCTCCAGGGAACTCAGGTATTCCTCCGGGTCGGTAGAGGGGTAGCAGGCGAACAGGGTGCCTCGATAGACTAGATCTCCGGAAAAAGATAGCCCCGCTCCGCCTCCCAAAAACACATGTGGCCAGGAGAGTGGCCCGGCGTGTGAGCACCTCCAAGGTCCGCCCGCCCAGCTCGATGCGGTCTCCGTCCCGCAGCACGCGGGCGGGATGCCCCTGAACAGGGGTGTACCGGCTCACATCAAAGTCTTCCGGCAGGCAACAGCGGTCCGCCACCATGGCCCGGACGGCCTCCACGGGACAGCGGGAACCCGCCCGACAGCCAATTCAGCTCTGCCTCGTGGGCGTAAAACTCCGGGAAGTACCGGTGGCCCCGATGTGGTCCCAGTGGATGTGGGTGGCTACCGCCGCCACCGGCCGATCCGTCAGACGGTCCACCGCCTGCCGGATGTCGCAGATCCCCAGCCCGGTATCGATGAGCAGGCTGCGCTCCCTTCCCCGCAGCAGGTAGCAGTGAGTCTCCTCCCAGTGGCGGTACTCACTGAGGATGTCCGTATCCTCATCGATCCGCTCCAGCGTGAACCAATCATCCATCTCTGTCTTTCCTTTCCAATTCCTACGGGGTCTGTGCGCCGTCCAGCAGGAAATCCAGCACGAGGGGATTGAAGGTCTGCCAGTTCCGCCGAGCCACGAAGTGGTCCCCGGGCAGGATGGCCAGCCGGCTGTCCGGGATGGCGGCGGCGATGGCCCGGGTATGGCCCTCCCGGATCATGTCCCGCTCCCCTGCCACCACCAAGGCGGGCATAGGGAGCCGGGCAAGCGCCTCCGTGGGGATGTGGGGCTGGGTCACCATCAGGTCCAGCATCTCCCAATTCGCCCTGGCCTTCCGGCTGAACAGGGCTGGCACCCGGCACATTCCCCAGCCCAGCACGATGGGCAGCTGGGTGGTCAGCTTCACGCCGGAGGGGCACAGGTCCGCCCCATTGAGGATCAGCTTTTCCACATACTCCGGGTATTTCAGGGCGAACAGCAGAGCGATGTTGCCCCCGTCGGAGAAGCCTAGCAGGTGGCATCGGGTAATACTCCTCCCGTCCAGGAACTCCTTCAGATCCTCCGCGAACTGCTCCAGGGTGAAGGGGCAGTCCCTCTGGGGCTCTCCCCATGGCCCCGGGTGTCCACCGCGATGACCCGGAAGTGCTGGGAAAAGGGTCCCATCTGCCGCTTGAAATAGGTGTGGTCCTCCCCCGTTGCCGTGGAGGAGCACCAGCGGGAATCCCTCCCCGCCTCTACACAGCACAGCCTGATGTCCATCACAGTCCTCCTCTCACAGCCCTGTGCCCACCAGGGGCAGCACGTTGATCACCGGCTCCTCATAGGGGTGGGCCTCCTTCACTGCCGCCAGGGTCTCCCCAGCCGCTCCCCCGGCAGCACACCCCGATCTTCAGCTCCTGCTCCTGGGACAGCTCCCCAGGGATGCCCTCAAAGGGGTCCGCCCCCCCAGGGGCCTCCAGCAGCTGTTCACTCGGCTCCAGCTCAGGCACCGGTCATACTCCCCGATATGCCCGGCGTCCACCGACCACAGGGCCTGACGGACAGCCGCGAAATAGTCCTCCGGTACAAAGATCTCCAGCTTATAAAAACGATGTTCCATCTGCTGCACCTCTCTCAGTCTGTCTCCCGCTCTACGTTCTCCCAGAACTCCTGGGCCTTGACCCCCGGCAGCCAGCGCCGGCAGTCCCCGCCTCTGCCCTCCTCAAAGTGGCAGGCGGCGGCGTAGTCGCAGAAACGGCAGGCGTTCTTCTCAGGCCCCCGCCAGAAGGGATCGGCAGCGATGTTGCCTGCCGCCAGTTCCCGGCAGATCTCCTCCAGGACTTTGCGGGTGTGCTTCTCCAGCCGCCCCAGCCGCTCGGCGCTCACCAGGGCCTCGCCGGTGATCTCCCCTGTGCTTTTGGACACCCGCAGGGGCAGGAAGCGGTAGCCCCCGGCCCTGGCCGCTCCATGGCCTCCAGCACCGCCCCATCGGAGAGGACCAATCCCCGGCGGACCAGCTCTTTGTCCACTGCCTTCTGCCGCTCCTCCTCGCTCATGGTCCGGCTGCCCCGACCACCGCGTCCCGGGCAGGTAGGTAAAGCACCCCCCCCCTCTACCGGCAGTCCGTAGAACCCCTCTCCCCGCCTCCTCCAGGGCGAAGAGGTACAGAAGCATCTGGAGGCCCAGGCCGTTCCACACCTCCGTCAGGTCAAAGCTTTTACGGCCGGTCTTGTAGTCCACCACCCGGAGGTGGAGCCGCCCGTTCTCCACCCAGCCGTCCACCCGGTCCACGAAGCCGGAGACGCTGATGGTAACCCCCTCCGCCGTCAGCTCCACCGGAGGCAGCTCCCCCCCGGCTCCCAAAGCCCAGCTCAAAGGAAATGGGCCGGAATCGGGAGGCGCACAGCTCCTGGGCCACGTTGTCCACCACCGCCTGGACGGAGCGCAGCAGGCGGCGGAACAGATAGCGGAAGCGCTGGCTCTGGTGCTCCAACCCTCCCAGTTCCTCTGCCGTGTAGCGGTCCACCGCCGCCCGTACCGCCGCTCTCAGCCGCTTTTGCAGCTCCTCCCCCAGCTCTCCTCCCCCCGATGGGGCAGCTCTGGAGCACATGCTCCAGCACATAGTGGACGAAGGTGCCGTACTCCGGCGCAGTGAATCCGGCAGGCTTCCGGGGCTCCGCCTGGAGGCCGTAGCGCATGAAGTAAGAGAAGTGGCAGGACTTGTACTTGTCCATCCGGGAGGCGGACATGGGTACCCGCTGTCCATACAGCCGGTCCACCGCCCCCGGGTCAGCCTGCCCCGCTCCCAGCGTCCGGCCCGTTCCAGCCGCTCCACCTGGGGGGCGTACTCCGGCAGGGACCCCATCACCCGCCGGACTGCCGGGCTCCGCCCCGCCAGCTCCAAGGCGGGCAGGGGGCCGCCATGCGGAAGGAGTCCCCAGTCCCTCCTCCCGCACCTCTGCAAGGCCGGGGAAGAGCAGCTTCAGCCGCCCCACCAGGAAGCAGGACCGCCGCTCCGCCCCCCCCCCTGGGCGGGCCAGGTGAGAATCAGACGCCGGCTGGGCAGGGCGCAGATCTGATACAGGGTGGTCATCTCCCGGTAGAGGCGCTCCTCCGCGCTCTGGTTCAGCTCCAGGCCGTAGGAGGCCAGCAGGGTGCGGTCGTCGTCGGAGAGCAGGCCGAGCCCGCCCCCACCTGGGGGATGGAGCTGTCGTCCGCCCCCAGCAGGAAGAGCACCTTCACCCGGTGGCCGGCCTGCCGGGTGGTTTCCCCGCTGTCACCCGGTCCAGGGAGACCGGGATGGTGCCCACGTCATACTGGGAGAGCACCAGACGGAAGAGCTTGGAGAACTCCTCCAGCTCCATAGGCACCTCCCCGGTGAGGGCGGCACACTGCTCCAGCCCGCCGCACAGGATCTCCCAGAGCTGGCGGTACTCCTCGGCCAGCGCGGGCTCCCCGCCGGCGCAGTTCCTCCACCCGCTCTCCCAGCCGCCGGGGCAGGCCGATCTCCTCCAGAAAGCCGTAGAGAGCCATAGCCTGTCCCCGTCCTGTACGGGCCGAATTTTTCCGCAGCCTCCCAGCGGGGCCGCCACCTGCCGCCGGGCCCGGTCCACCCGCTCCAACAGGGCCTGGTCCTCCTCCGTCATGGGGAAGCCATAGCCCCTGGGGTGCATGGTCCAGGGCTTCTCCTGCGTCCACCGGCTCCCCCGGACGTCCCACTTCAAGACATAGTTCTCCAGCAGATCCCGGTCCTCCTCCCCTAGGTCGGTGAGGCCGGTCTTGAGATAGCGGAACACGTCGTCATAGGCATAGTTCCCCGCCACCGTGTCCAGGGCCGCCGTCACCAGGGCCAGCACGGGCTTTTCCAGGATCTCACTCATAGAGGAGGAGAACACCGGCACCCCGTACCGGGCGAACACCGACTCCACCAAATCCTGATAGGTCCTGTAGGACCGGGCTACCACCCCTGATGTCCCGGAAGCGGAGCCCCTCCCGCCGCACCAGCTCCAGGATGCGGGCGGCCGTCCACTCCACCTCTCCCCAGGGCGTCCGGGCGGCAAAGAGCTCCACTGCCCCTCCGGCTCCCGCTCCAGGCCGGGAGCGTGGGCGAACAGGGCCTTTTCCAGGAAGTCCAGATCCGCGCCCGTCCTCCTCCCTCCGCCGCCAAGTGCTCCACCTGGCTGGGGACGCGGCGCCCCGGGCCGCCCGCAGCAGCTGGGCGGCCGTTCGGCGGGCGGGGAGAAGATGCCGGTCCCCCCCCCTCATCCTCCTCCAGATGGTCACAGGTGAGGGTGACCGTCACCGAATGGGCCTGCTCCAGCAGGCGGGAGAGCACCTCTATCTGCTGGGGAGTAAAGTCGGTAAAACCGTCCAGCCACAGGTCCCTCCCCGCTGCCCAGGGGCAGTCCTTCAGCTTCTCCGCCGTCCGGGTCAGCCGGTCCCTGGGGTCCAGGGCCACCTGGGCAGTGAGGGCATCGTAAGCCCCGCAGATCAGGGACAGGTCCCGCAGCTTCTCTCCCTCCGGTCCCTCCGCCTCACAGCCCGCCCGCTCCAAGTCTGCCGGGGAGACCCGGCAGCTCTTCAGCTCGTCTACAGTGGCGATCAGGCTGCGGAGGAAAGAGGCCCGCCCGCTGAGCGGGCGCACACGGTGAGCTGGGCCGCCACCGACTTCACTGCCCGGTGCATCAGCAGCAGGCGGCCGCCTGCGTCCAGCTCCGCTTCTCCCAGCCCTCCGGCCGCCAGAAAGACCCGGTTGGCCAGGCGGCTGAAGGAGAGCACCTCCGCATACAGGGATACCCGTTCCCCCCACCTTGCACAGCGCCCGCTCTGCCTCGTGGGAGTTCTGCTCCGGCACCAGCAGGACCTGGGGCGCTCCGCCCCCCCCGCACATGCGGCGGTAGACGGCGGTAGTCTTCCCCGATCCCGCCCGGCCCAGTATCAGCTTCAGCACGGTCCTCGCCCCTCTCCAGCCTGTTTTTCAGCTATACGCATTGTAGCACAAAGCCCCCGGAGAGCAAGTAATTTCTCTTCGGGGGCCCGCTTGTCCCTCCTGTCCGCCGGACAGCTGGGTCTCATTTCAGTCCCTTCCGCTCCAGCAGTTGGATCAGGCTGCTGTTGACCAGCTTTTGGGCCAGCAGTTCCCGGAACTGGACGGTCTTTTTCCTTCCGCTGTCCTCTCAGCTCCTCCAGACGCCGGGAGATGGACTGCTGCTCCTCCTCCAGTCCACAGGCCAGGTCCTCAAAGGCCGCCAGCCGCTCCAGCGCCGCCTCCAGGCGCTCCGTGGGGCAGAGGACCCGCCCCCCTTCCCGCAGGGTGTACCGCTCCATATTCTTCTCCTCCTTATTCATGGACTTCCGCCCCTTCTTCTTTCTCCCAAGCGCAGGGAAATTTACATGTATATGAAACGCTCCAAAGCATCCAGAGATCGAACTCATTTTTTTCTGCGTATGAACAGCGGCCAGCCTCAAATCATGGAACAAAATGGCCATTTTCCTGAAATGTTAATATGCGTTGCTTGCGGCAACGGGCCGCTCTCTATATAATTATGGCAGAGAACAGATGGAAGGAGACCATCCCAAATGCTCAACGAAAACATAAAAGCGATCCGAACATCAAAAGGACTTTCCCAGCAGGAGCTTGCTGTCAAGCTGAACGTGGTGCGGCAGACGATCTCAAAATGGGAACAAAGGAATATCTGTCCCCGACTCTGACCTGCTGATCTCTCTGTCGGAAGCCCTTGAGACCCCCGTGAGCACCTTGCTGGGAGAAACTGTCATGGAGTCGGACGTTGATACCCTGAAAGCCATCTCCGCAAAACTGGAGGTGATAAACCTGCAGCTTGCGCAGAGAAAACCACAAGGAGGCGTATCCTGCATTGGCTCCTCCTCTCATTGTGCGCGGTCACAGCGGCCATCTTCGCCTTCTTGTCGGCCCTGAACAGCCCTTACTTAGGCTGGGATTACAGCGATCCCGAGACCGCTGTAATCGGGGTGGCCCTTCACGGGTTGGAATGGCTGTTCGTCAGAGCGGCCCCCATCATCCTGATCGCCGCGATCGTCGGGATCTTCTTGACACGGAAAAAGGGATAGCTCCCCATTGGGTCAGACTCACTCCGCTCCGGGAGGACAAGGGGGATCATGGGTGATATAGATGTCGTGGGGGTGGCTCTCCCTCAGGCCGGCGCCGGTGATCCGGATGAACTGGGCCTTCTCGTGCAGGTCCGCGATCGTCTGGCAGCCGGTGTAGCCCATACCGGCCCGCAGGCCGCCCATCAGCTGATAGATGGTCTCGCCGGTGGAGCCCTTATAGGGCACCCGGCCTCCACGCCTTCGGGGACCAGCTTCTTGTTGTTCTGCTGGAAGTAGCGGTCCTTAGAGCCGTGATTCATGGCGGCCAGGGAGCCCATGCCGCGGTAGACCTTGAACTGGCGGCCCTGGTAGATCTCGGTGTCCCCGGGGGACTCCTCGCACCCGGCCAGCAGAGAGCCGATCATGACCACACTGCCTCCGGCGGCAATGGCCTTTACGATATCGCCAGAGAACTTCACGCCGCCGTCGGCAATAATGGGCACACCGTACTGGGCGGCCACACAGGCGGCGTCATAGATGGCGGTGATCTGCGGCACGCCGATGCCCGCAACGACACGGGTGGTACAGATGGAGCCGGGGCCGATGCCGATCTTCACGCAGTCCGCGCCCGCCTCGATGAGGGCGCGGGTGCCCTCTGCGGTGGCCACGTTGCCGGCAATGAGCTGCACGTCGGGATACAGGGCCTTGATGCGCTTGACGGTCTCCAGCACGTTCTGGGTGTGCCCGTGGGCAGAGTCCAGGTTCAGCACATCCACGCCGGCCTCCACCAGGGCGGCCACGCGGTCCAGAACGTCGGCGGTCACGCCGATGGCGGCCCCCACCAGCAGCCGGCCCTTCTCGTCACGGGCCGAGTTGGGGTAGACCTCCGCCTTCTCGATGTCCTTGATGGTGATGAGGCCCTTGAGGCGGAACTCCTTGTCCACGATGGGCAGCTTCTCGATCTTGTGGCGGCGCAGGATCTCCTTGGCCTCGGCCAGGGTGGTGCCCTCGGGCGCGGTGACCAGGTTTTCCTTGGTCATGACGTTGTCGATGAGCTGGTTCATGTCCGTCTCGAACTTCATGTCCCGGTTGGTGATAATGCCGATCAGCTTGCCGTTGTCACAGATGGGCACGCCGGAGATGCGGTACTTGGCCATCAGCTCGTCGGCCTCCGCCAGGGTGTGGCCGGGGCCCAGCCAGAAGGGATTGGTGATGACGCCGTTTTCGGAGCGCTTGACCATATCCACCTGCTCCGCCTGCTGGCTGATGGACATGTTCTTGTGGATGATGCCGATGCCGCCCTCCCGGGCGATGGCGATGGCCATGCGGTACTCGGTGACGGTATCCATAGCGGAACTGATAAGCGGGATATTCAGCCGGATTTTCTTTGTCAGATTGGTGTGCAGATCCACATCAGCGGGCAGCACATCGCTGGCGGCGGGGATCAGCAGCACGTCGTCAAAGGTGAGGCCCTGCTTGACAAACTTCTGGGCGGCGTCCTGATTGACCATAGTTCACAGCTCCTTTTCTCTCCAATAGCAAGGAATGATGTTGGGATTTGAGGATCATATTTTTTCTATTGTACCCCCCGCCTCGCGGGCTTGTCAATGAATCTCTTCTCCAAATTTCGCGGCCGCTTCAAAGTGAGTTTTGCCCGCCTCGTCTACACCCTTCACAAAGTGCTGCCCCCCTGTTCTCCCACCTCCAGAGTCAGCACATCACCTGCCCGGCTCTCTGCGGTGTATCCGATCTGGAGGTCGCTCAGAAAGCGGCTGCGGGGCAGGCCCTCCAGCCGCAGGGCATCGCATACGAAGTCGGCGTAGCGGGTGTTGTTCACATGGCCGTTGATGTCGGTATCGCTGTACCCCATCCTCCGCCGGTCCCGCTCCTCCATCTCTCCAGGCATGCGCAGCTTGGAGAGGGTCAGCTGCTTGCACAGCCCGCCGCCCTCGGTCCCCTCCAGCTCCCGCATCTGGGACAGGCGGAGCAGCTTCCGGTCCTCCACACCAGCCAGCACCCAGGCGGACACCGCCTCGCCCACTGGGACGCCGCCCGCCAACAGGTCAAAATCGCGGTACATCAGCGCCGTCTTACTGCCCCGGTGCCAGGTGCGCACTGTCACCTTCTCCTCCCACCGCAGGGGGCGGTCCAGACGGAACCAGATCCGGGCCAGCATCCAGAAAGCGTGGTACTCCAGGGTCTTCTCCCGCCCGAAGCCCCCGTCCTCCGCGGCCAGGGTGGCCGCCTCCTGGAGATAGCCCAGCACGGCGGAGGGCCGGCACCGGCCCCAGCCGTCCACATCCCGGCTGTCCACCGTCATCTCATATTCAAAAAAACTGTCCCATGCCGTTTCACTTCTTTCCCCGGATCAATATGGTGTTTTTACAGCAGATGTCGTCGATGTCGTCCGCCGTAGCGGCCGGGATGCGCATCTGGGCGCCGCACTGGGCGCAGATGAGGTCGATGGAGCTGTAATTCACCTTCAGCTTCCATTCCCTGGAGCCGCAGGCGCAGGAGACACCCCCCGGGCCGCGATGTCCTTCACCTCGGAGAGCACCTCGTGCATGACGATCTCGTCCAGGCACGCGGCTTTCTCCTCGGCCGCCTGCTCCTCCTTCAGCTTATCGGCCGCCCGCTCCAGCCGGGCCGTAGCGGCAAAGACAGGGCCCTCCTCCCCCACGTAGCAGCAGTCCAGGCCGGAGGCCGCGCAGGAGAAGGCCAGGGCCTTCTGGTGCAGGAAGGCGTGGGTGGAGCAGCTCACCCGGTGTTCCCGGCCGCAGAACAGGCAGGGCACCTCCAGGTCCACATGGTCGTGCACAAATTCCACCCGCAGCTCCGATCTGCCGCAGGGGCATTTGATATGGGCCGTGGCGGCAGCCAGGGAAAACAGGTCCCGCTCCACAATGACCGACTGACGGCAGGCGGGGCAGATATAAGCCAGGGTACGCTTTGGCTCTTCAACCGACATAACGAATTTCCTTTCTGTGGCAGTCAGCCTCCGCCCCCGATGGGCCGTTTTCGCCGGACGCAGGATCTCTGATTTTTTATTATATCAATTTTTTCCTCTTTTTCAACTCCGTCAATTTCACTACACACTGGACAAAGCAGCAAAATATCATAAAAAAACAGAAATTCTATTCTTCCATATCTTTCTGATATTCTAATATATCCCCTGGCTGACAATCCAGTGCTTTGCAAATGGAATTCAGTGTAGAAAAAGCGGATAGCACTTACTTTACCTGTTTTGATTTTAGATAAGTTGACATTTGCGATGCCGACCTTTTCAGATAGTTCGTTTAGACTTATTTTTCTATCTGCCATCATTCTATCAAGCCTTAAAATTATTGCCATATCATATCTCCTTTACAGCGTTTCATCCACCTCTTGCTGCAACTCACATCCATAGTCAAAAATAAGGGAGATACAAAACAGAATGAGGGCAAACAAACCACTCATGAAGAATTGTGAAAATGCCATTTTAAAGACAGAGAATGCAGAAAAACAGCAAACACCAGGACATACAACGCTATTTTCCGTATCTGACTGGCTGTTTCAGCTGTAAAAGGAGAATTTCCTTTGCCGATACATCCAAACAATCTTTTGGCGTTATACAGGGCTAAAAAAGATACAGATGAGCATTCCAAGACAGCAAATGAAAAAGAATGCGCATTGTCCAAAGCTAAGAGTTTGTCCTGCCTTAACAGCAGTTTCCCACGCCTGGTGGAACATTTCCGGCAAAAAAAAAGCCGGGCACAAACGATAACCACGATCCCTGCAAATAACGATACACTTAATACGCCGAAAACAATGCAGACGATGTTAAGAAGTATGGAGATAAAATGAGCATATCTTTTCAACGCTTTTTCTTTCATAAATAAAGGCTCCTTTCATTTCTTAACACACAGTATATCACTCAACATATTTTTTTCAATTATTTTTTAATGACAAACATAAAATAATTATCTTTTATCGTCTCAGATAAAGCAAAAAGGCTTTCAGGTCCCCCGCTTAATATCGCTGTGGCCAGAAGGGTGCTTCGGATCGAGTCAGCTCTCTTCCGTGCCCCAGCCCCGAACAAAATCGGAATTCTCCCTTGATGGCGGGTGAAAAATATCGTATGATGGAGAAAACGGGCCCTGTCCGGTCCGGATCTTACTCTCTTCCGGCCGCTCCTCTACCGGTCCGGGAGGGCCAGGAGGAGATCCCATGTCTGTTGTCTATCTCCATGGCTTGGGCCAAACCCCCGGCCAGCTGGGAGGCGGTGCTCCGCGTGCTGGGGCAGGAGTCAGGCGGCCTCTGTCCCGATCTCTTCGGTCTGATTCGGGGAAAGGAGGTCTGTTATGAAAATCTCTATCAGGCCTTCTCACGGTACTGCGGCGCCCTTCCCGCCCCCCTCACCCTGTGCGGTCTGTCCCTGGGCGGGGTCCTGGCTCTGCAATACGGGATCGAGCATTCGGACCGGGTTGGGGCCCTGGTCCTGATCGGCACCCAGTTCGTCATGCCCAAGGGCCTGCTCCGGCTCCAAAACGCCATGTTCCGCCTGATGCCCGGGTCCATGTTTTCCGCCAGCGGGCTGAGCAAGGCGGATACGATGCGCCTGTCCCGCTCCATGATGGCCCTGGACTTCCGAGGCTGCCTGGCCCGGCTCCGCTGTCCTGTCCTGGCGGTCTGCGGCACGGGGGACCATGCCAACCAGAAAGCCGCCCGGCAGCTCTGCCGGCTGGTGCCCCCAGGGGGAGCTGGCCCTCATCCCCGGCGCGGGGGGCACGAGGTGAACACAGACGCCCCCGAAGCGCTGGCGGAGGTCCTCGTCCGGTTCTTACGCCCCTCCCCTGACCCTTCCATCTCTTCTGCAAGGAGGTTTTCCATGACCCGAGTCCTGCTTCTCACCACCGGGGGCACCATCGCCTCCCGCCGGGGCGACCAGGGACTGGAGCCCCAGATCTCTGCCCGGGCCTGCTGGAATATATGTCGGACCTGCGCGCCCACTACCACATCGACGCCCGGGACATCCTCAACCTGGACAGCTCCAACATCCAGGCTGAGGAGTGGCAGACCATCGCCCGGGCGGTGATGGAAAATCTGGACGCCTATGACGGCATCGTCATCACCCACGGCACTGATACCATGGCTTACACCGCCTCGGTGCTGAGCTACATGCTCCAGAATCTCACCAAACCCGTAGTCCCTCACCGGCTCCCAGATGCCCATCGACAACCTGCTCACCGACGCCCGCAACAACCTCTATACCGCCTTTTCCGCCGTGGACTGCCGCATCCCCGGCGTCTCCATTGCCTTTGACCACAAGCTGATCCGGGGCTGCCGGGCAGTGAAGGTGCGCACCATGGGCTTTGAGGCTTTCGAGAGCGTCAACGCCCCTATCTGGGAGAAGTTTTCGCCAACGGCATCCACCGCAACGAGAGCGCCATCCGCCCCTGGCGACCCCCGCCGCCCCACCCGGCTGCTGGATAGGCTGTGCCCCGACGTCTTTCTGCTCAAGCTGATCCCCGGCACCAACCCGGCGGTCTTCTCCATGCTGATGGACATGCACTACCGGGGCATCGTCCTGAGACCTTCGGCGCCGGCGGGATGCACTTTCTCCGCCGGAACCTGCTGGACCGGCTGGGCGAGCTCACTGCCCACGGGTGTCGGTGGTGGCGTGCAGCCAGTGCCTCTATGAGTCCAGCGACCTGTCCATCTACGAGGTAGGCCAGCGCCTGCTGGAGTGCGGGGTAATCCCCGGCCGCGACATGACCACGGAAGCCGCGGTGACCAAGCTCATGTGGGCCCTGGGCCGACCGAGGACCCGGCGCAGGTCCGCGATATCTTCGACTCCAACCTGGCCGGAGAGGTCACCCTCTAAAAAAGTTTTTCCACCAGCTGCTGCGCATGTCCCGTCCGCCATATTTTGTCGGACGGGACATGCGCCTTTTTCATATTTTTTCATTCTCGGGGCAAGCTACCTCTGATTTTCAACAGCACGGAGGTCCTTGACGCCATGACAACAAAAAAAACTGGGCCGTCAAACGGTGGCCCTTGCCAACCCGCCCACCCTGGCCGGACACGCCAATGTAGTGGGCAAGAAGGAAGGGGAGGGCCCTCTGGCCAGCTCCTTCGACCTCATCGGCTCTGATGACACCTTTGGGGAGGCCACCTGGGAGAAGTCGGAGAGTGCCATGCAGAAGCAGGCCCTCGCCCTGGCGCTGGACAAGGCCGGCCAGGCTGCCTCCACCATGGACTGGCTCTTTGCCGGCGACCTGCTCAACCAGTGCATCGGCTCCTCCTTCGCCGCGCGGGGGCAGGCCATCCCCTATCTGGGGCTGTACGGGGCCTGCTCCACCATGGGGGAGAGTCTGGCCCTGGCCTCCATGACCTTGGACGGCGGCTTTCGGGGAGTGGGCGGCGGTGGTGGCCTCCTCCCACTTCTGCACGGCGGAGCGGCAGTACCGCACCCCCCTGGAATACGGCGGACAGCGCACCCCCACCGCCCAGTGGACGGCCACCGCCGCCGGGGCCGCCATCCTGGCCCGGGAGGGGCCCGGTCCCTACGTCACCCACTGCACCCTGGGCAAGATCACCGACAAAGGGGATCACTGACACCAACAACATGGGGGCCGCCATGGCCCCGGCGGCCTATGCCACCCTCACCGCCCACTTTCAGGACACCGGCCGGGGGCCGGACTTCTACGATCTGATTGTCACCGGCGATCTGGGCAAGCTTGGGCGTGAGCTGCTGCTGGAGCTGTTCCGGCAGGACGGGGTGGACCTGTCCACCAACCACAACGACTGCGGTCTGATGATCTTCGATCTGGAAAATCAGGACGTCCACTGCGGCGGCTCGGGCTGCGGCTGCTCCGCCGCGGTGTTCACCGGCTATCTGCTCAACGGGATGCGGGAGGGCCGCTGGAAAAATATCCTTTTTCTGCCCCACCGGCGCCCTCCACTCCCCCACCTCCGCCTTTCAGGGGAGAGTCGGTGCCCGGTATCTGCCACGCCATCGCCATCTCCGCTGTCAAATGATCCCCGTCATGTCCAAGAAAAAGAGGTCACTGATATGGAATATTTCAACGCGTTTCTCTGCGGCGGCATTCTGTGCCTGATCGGACAGCTTCTCATCGACAAGACGCCTCTCACCCCGGCCAAGATCCTGGTCCTCTATGTGGTCACCGGCGTGGTCCTGGGCGGCGCGGGCGTCTACCAGAAGCTGGTGGACTGGGCCGGGAGCGGAGCCACCGTCCCCCTCACCGGTTTCGGCTATCTGCTGGCCAAGGGGGTGCGCAAGGCAGTGGAGGAGCAGGGCTTCCTGGGGGCCCTCACCGGGGGTGTCACCGCAGCGGCGGGCGGCATCACCGCCGCCATCTTCTTCGGCTTCCTGGTGGCGCTGCTCTTCAAGTCCAAGCCTAAGAGCTGATGCCCCCGCTCTGGGGGCTCTTCTCCTCAGAGCAGGATTTTCTGGCTTTTTCTCCACCTGTGTGCTACACTGGGCACGAGGTGATAAACATGGAGCTGCAATTTGAGCCTACCCGGGTCTACGGGCTGGACGGCGGGGGCCGTCTGGTGGCTGAGATCACATTCCCCTGCACTCAGCCCGGGATCTATACCATCGACCACACCTTTGTGGACCCCTCCCTCCGGGGGCAGGGGATGGCGGATAAGCTGGTCCGGGCCGCCCTGGAGCAGATCCGCAAAAACGGCGGCACCCCCCGCCGCCACCTGCACCTATGCTGTCTCCTGGCTGGAGAAACACCCGGAGCAGGCATAAAAACGCGTGAAAAAGCGGCGGAGCTCCCCCAGTATGGCTTTCTCCACAAATGAAACGGCGCCCCGGTCAGTCCGGGGCGCCGTTCTCAAAATTCCTCCCGGCGGCTGCGGAAGAACTCGTAAAAGGTGCGGACACTGGGCACCTGGGTCCAGCGGCAGGGCTCCACCGGGTCCTGGTCCAGGTCATAGATCTTCGCCCCCGCAGGGCCAGCAGGAAGGGGAATGGGTGGAGATGACGAATTGACAGCGGTAAAAGCGGGCGGAGTCCTCCAGAAAGCGGGCCAGCTCCAGCTGGAGCCGGGCAGACAGACTGTTTTCCGGCTCGTCCAGCAGGTAGAGCCCGCCCTCCTGGATCTCCCTGGTGAAGTAAAGGAATGCGCTCTCCCCGTTGGAACGGCCCGGGATATCCTTCATCACCCGGTCCCGCACATAGTGGGAGCCGGTCTTGCGCTGGGCCTCCACCACCTGGCGCAGGCGGTCATAGTCCTCCAGAGAGCGCATCTGAAAACGGGCGTACCGGGCATCCGCATATTCCTCCAGCAGTTCCTTTCTCCTGTGCTCGATGTTCTCATTCATATATCGGAGATCCAGCAGGCCGTCGAACACATCGTCACTGGTGATGATCCGGCTGTTCTCAAGCTCCGCCGCCCCGAAGGCCCCTGCCGTCTCCGCCTCGCAGAGATCCAGATAGGGCTGAAAAAAGGAGCCCGGTTGAACACAGCCCCGCGACGCAGCTTCAACTTCTCCGCCATCAGATTGAGCACCGTGGTCTTGCCGCAGCCGTTCCCGCCGCACAGGATGGTGATGGGCTCAAAGGTCAGAGGAGGGACCTTTCGGGACAGAAAGATGCCGAAGGGGTAGCGGCTGCCGTAACAGGTCCGTTTGTTCTCGCTGTCACGTGCCAGGAAGCTGGCCTCTGCCCCCTGCCCCGGCAGGGAGAACCTCCTCAGATAAAAGCATGTCTTTCCCCTCCTTTTTCCATCCTACCGCAGAAGCAGCCCCAAAAACAGGACTTTTACAGTAAGGGCCCCACAAGCTGCGGGGCCCTTTTGTCTTATTTCTTGCTCTTCAAATACTCGTCGATGGCCTTTGCGGCGTGCTTGCCGGCCCCCATGGCCAGGATGACAGTGGCGGCGCCGGTGGCGGCGTCGCCGCCGGCAAAGACCCCCCTCCACCGAGGTGTGTCCCGCCTCGTCCGCGGCCACGCAGCCCTTCCGGGTGCGCTCCAGACCGGGAGTTCCGCCGTAGCTCATGGGGTTTGGACTGGTCCCCAGGGCCATGATGACGGCGTCCGCCTCCATGGTGAACTCACTGCCCTGGATGGGTACCGGGCTGCGGCGGCCGGAGGCGTCCGGCTCTCCCAGCTCCATCCGGATGCAGGTGATGGACTCCACATGCCCCTTCTCATCCCCCTGGATAGAGACAGGGTTGGTGAGCAGGTCGAAAATGATGCCCTCCTCCCGGGCGTGGTGGACCTCCTCGGCACGGGCGGGCAGCTCGGCCTCAGACCGGCGGTAGATGATGTGGACCTCGGCCCCCAGGCGCTTGGCACACCGGGCGGCGTCCATGGCCACGTTGCCGCCGCCCACGACGGCCACCTTCTTGTTGTGGAGGATGGGGGTCTCGGCCTCGGGCTTATAGGCCTTCATCAGGTTGATGCGGGTGAGGTATTCGTTGGCGGAGTACACCCCCACCAGGGACTCACCAGGGATATTCATGAACATGGGCAGACCGGCGCCGGAGCCGATGAACACGGCCTCATAGCCCATGTCGAACAGCTCGGTGATGGTGAGCACCTTGCCGATGACCATGTTCAGCTCGATGTCCACGCCCCATCTTCTCCAGGTTGGCCACCTCGCGGGCCACGATGGCCTTGGGCAGACGGAACTCGGGGATGCCGTAGCTGAGCACGCCGCCGGGGGGGTGGAAGGCCTCGAACACCGAGACGGAGTAGCCCATGCGGGCCAGCTCCCCGGCGCAGGTCAGGCCGGCAGGGCCGGAGCCGATGACGGCCACCTTATGGCCGTTCTTGGGGGCGGTAGCCACGTTGGCGATGCCCTGCTCGGCAGCCCAGTCAGCCACAAAGCGCTCCACCCGCCCGATGGACACGGGCTCACCCTTGATGCCCCGGACGCACTTGCCCTCGCACTGGGTCTCCTGGGGGCACACACGGCCGGAGATGGCGGGCAGGGCGTTGGCGTTGGACAGGATCTCATAGGCGGCAGCGATGTTCGCCTCGGCCACCTTGGCCAAAAACTTCGGGGATGGGGATGCCCACCGGGCAGCCGGACACGCAGGCGGGGTTTTTGCAGTGGATGCACCGCTTGGCCTCGTTCATGGCCTCCTCCAGGGTGTAGCCCAGGGCCACCTCCAGGAAGTTCTGGTTCCGGACCTGGGGGTCCTGCTCCTTCATGGGGGTCTTGGTCAGCTGCATGTTAGCCATTCATGGCACCTCCTCCCAGGCGGCACAGGTGGTCCTGCTTCCGCCGTGCCTCAAATTCCCGATAGGTGGCGTTGCGGGCGATCACCTCGTCGAAGTCCACCTTGTGACCGTCGAAATCGGGGCCGTCCACACAGGCGAACTTCACCTCGCCCCCCACGGTCACCCGGCAGCACCCGCACATGCCGGTGCCGTCGATCATGATGGGGTTCATGCTCACCGTGGTGGGGATGTGGTACTTTTCGGTGAGCTTGCAGGCAAATTTCATCATCATCAGGGGGCCGATGGCCACCACATGGTCATACTGGGCCCCGCCCTGGATCAGTTCCTCCAGTTTGCCGGTGACAAAGCCGTGGTAACCGTAGCTGCCGTCGTCCGTGCATATGTACAAGTCGGTGGCCGCCCGTCCCATCTCCTCCTCCAGGATCACGATGTCCTTGGAGCGGAAGCCGCCGATCAGGTCCACCTGGGCCCCGGCCTCCTTCATGGCCTTGGCCACCGGCAGGGCGATGGCACAGCCCAGGCCTCCGCCCAGCACCGCCACCCGGCGGTAGCCCTCCACGTGGGGTGGGGGTGCCCAGGGGACCCACAAAGTCGTGGAGGCAGTCCCCCTCCTGCAGCTGGTCCAGGGCCAAGGTGGTGCCCCCCACCTTCTGATAGACCACAGTGACCTTTCCGTCCTGGGCGCTGGAGATGGTCAGGGGGGTACGCTCCCCCGCCTCGTCCACCCGCAGGATGATGAACTGGCCCGCCTTGGCTCTGGCGGCGATCAGCGGTGCCTCCACTGAGATCTGCCCGATCTCCGGGGTCAGGCTCCGCTTGGCCGCGATGCGATACTGTTCTTTCACACTCTTTCCTCCTCACAGGCGGTCCCTGCCGCCTGGGTCTTGATTCTGATGGGCGGATGCCCGCGCCGGCATCCTATCCCCGGTACCTCTTCCGGCCGCCGCCGTAGCGCCGCCGCCTTACCCGCCGGACCAGGGCCCGGACCAGCAGCACCGCCGCCGCCAGGACCGCCGCCGCCGCCAGCAGCGTGACCAGGGTGATCCAGTTGGGGGAGCGGGAGCAGCTCGATGGGGTTCCAGCTGCGGTCCACCGACTTGCGCCCGTCCCCTTCGGCATGCCGTACCGCTCGGGCACCCCTTCATCCCAGAAGGACTGAAGGTAGGCCGCCAGGGCATACCACTCCTTGATCTCGCTGCCGTTCCCGTCCCGGAGCACCCGGGTGGCAAAATCGGTGATGGGCACTCCGTTCTCGTCCTTGGGCTCCAGAGACAGCAGCCCCAGGGACTTCTTCTCCTTCACCGTGCCCAGCATCTGGGCGGAGTACATCCCGGTCACCACCCGGTAGAGCTGGTCGTCCTCGATCCGGGACATCTCACGCTCCAACAGGCCGGTGGCGAAGGAGGGCTCCTCCAGCCAGCAGGAGGTCACCCGGTTGAAAAACATCCGGTGGGGGTTGAAGGTGTACACCATTCCCGACATGTACAGCTGGGCCGCCGGCATGATAGGGGTCACCGAGGCGTCCACCTCTGCCGCCGCTCGCAGCTCCTTCCCGGTGAGGTAGCAGGTCACCAGTGGAAAACCAGAGGTCCCATCCTCCCCCACTCCCATGGAGAGCACGTCAAAGGCCTGGGAGACGGTGATATCCCCCGCAGGCAGATCGGCCCGCAGCACGCCGTCGGCAGTGACTGCCACCGTGGGCACCCCTGGGTCCTCCGCTGCCAGCTCCCGCGCCGCCCAGAGGAAGGCGTCTGCCACCAGCTCCCCCAGGGGATTTCCCTGCTGGACGCCCGACTCCGGCCGCGTCAGGGGAGAAGTCCGCCCGGGCCAGCACCTGGTCATAGGTCAGGTGGTAGCGGGCCAGATAATCCACCCCCACCTGGGCCTTCCACTGGTCCACCAGGGCGGCGATCTCCTGGTCCTCCGGCAGGGTCTGGTCGATAGGGATCAGCTGGTAGTCCACCAGGGTCTTGCTTCCGTCCTCCGACCACTCCAGAGTGATGCTCCCCAGATTCTCGCAGTAGGGCCCGGCGGAGACGATATAGGTATCCCCCTCCACAATGGGCTGGGTGAGGGTGGTGTGGCTGTGGCCAGAGAGATCAGGTCGATCCCTCCACCTCCCCCTGGCCAGCTGCTGGTCCTCCGACTTCCGCTCCCGCTCGTCGGTCCCGCTGTGGGACAGCGCGATGATAAACTGCGCACCCTGCTCCTCCAGGCTGTCCACGCAGCGCTGGGCCGCCTGCACCGGGTCCTCCAGCGTGAAGCCCGAAGTGGGGGCGCAGTCGTCCGAGTCGGTACCCATCAGGCCGAAAATGCCGTAGGTGACCCTGCCCCGCTCCAGCAGTAGCGTGTCGGTCACGCCGTAGGCCGACATGGCCCGCTGGATGTCCAGCTGGTCAGGACCACCGGCCGATGGGGCGTAGTTGGCCATGAGCAGGGCCGGAAGCGGATCTCCGCTGGTGTAGGCCGCCGTGAGCATCTGGGCAAAGCCCAGGCCAGTGTGGTCAAACTCATGGTTGCCCGCAGTCGTGGCGTCATAACCCAGAGCGCCCATGGTCCGCAGCTCCGCCGCCCGGGTGGTGTAGAGGGTCTGGACCAGAGAGCCGATGGAGAAGTCTCCCCCGTCCAGGGTAAGAGCATCCGGGTGGAGGGCCCGCTGCTGCTCCAGTGCGGAGGCCAGCCGGGCATAGCCCCCGGACTCCCCGCCGTCCGCCCTCTCCAAAGGCAGGAAGTGGGAGTGGAGATCATGGGTAAAGAGCACCGTGGTCTGGTGGGGCCCAGGGGCCGCTCCGCCAGCCCCAGGGAATCAGCAGGGTCAACAGGAGAAGCGCTGTGAGCACAGCGGTCATTCTCCGCCGCAGCCGCCTCATGAAACCAGCCTCCTTTCCGTCTGCTCCCGTCATTCTGCAAAAACCGCTTTGCAGGATTTCATTTTGCCATAAAATCAGACAAATGGCAATATCAAAGTCTTAATTCCTCACCTCCGCCTCTCCTTCTAATGGGGAGACAGGCGGATCAGGACAGCCACCCGCCCTCTCCGGTCACTATGATACTCCAAAATCCACTTTGTTGGTATTGTATGTTTCGACAAAATCCCCTATCATTTTATGTGGGGACACTTGAAGCGCAGCCCCGCCATTTGGAAAAGGAAGGAGGGGTAGACATGGATCTCACAGAGAACAAGCGGGCAGTGGATGCCTTCACATACGGAGCGGGTACATCTGGGTATCCACCTCAGGAGCTCCTCGCCGCCCTGCTGACGCTGGATGGCGCCTCCCTCACGTCCGGAGAGGGTGGAGGAGCTGCGCCGCACCTGTCTGGCCCAGGGAGGCACGCAGGAAAAGCCCCGGCGGGACATCTCCCGCCGGGGCCCGATAGAGGCGTTCACAGGCACTTCAGATACTTGCCGTAGAGGGTCATCTCCAGCTCGTCCCCGATGGCGTGGACCTGCTCCTCCGAGATCCAGCCCTCATAGAAACCCAGCTCCTCCAGGCAGCCTACATAGCGGCCGGTGGTGTCCTGGATCTCCTTGATTGTCTGGGCCGCCTCCAGCAGACTGTCCGCCGTGCCGGCGTCCAGCCAGGTAAAATTTTTTTCCAGCGGTATCACCTGGAGCTGCCCTCGGCTGAGATACTCCAGATTCACATCGGTGATCTCCAGCTCTCCCCGGGCGGAGGGCTTCAGGGCTCGGGCGATCTCCATGACCTGGTGGTCATAGAAATAGAGGCCGGGGACGATGTAGTTGGACTTGGGGTAGCGGGGCTTCTCCTCGATGGAGATGGCCTTGCCCTTCTCGTCGAACTCCACCACGCCGAAGGGGCGGGGGTCCTCCACCCAATAGCCGAACACTGTGGCGGCCGCGGGACTGGCCGCAGCCTTTTTCAGGGTGGCGCCCAGGGTGGGGGCGTAGAAGATGTTGTCCCCCAGCACCAGGCACACCTGGTCGTCCCCCCACAAAGTCCTGCCGAATGAGCAGGGCGTCGGCGATCCCCGGGCCACCGGCTGCTCCGCATAAGAGATCTTCAGACCGTACTGGCTCCCGTCCCCCAGCAGAGCGGTGAAGGTGGCGGTCTCGTTAGGGGGAACGATCACCAGAATCTCTGAGATCCCCGCCTGCATCAGAATGGCGATGGGATAATAGATCAAAGGCTTGTCGTAAACGGGCAGCAGCGGCTTTGCAAACCGGCTTGGTCATGGGATACAGACGGGTGCCTTTCCCTGCGGCCAATACGATCCCTTTCATGCGGTCACTCCTCCTCTTCCATCCGGCCTGTTCAGATGATTCAGTTTACCATGTTCTCTGCCTTTTCAAGGTGATTTCCATTAAGACTTCCTTAAAAAGTGTGTGAGAGGGCCGCAGTGCTTCTCTTCCCCCTGCCCGGGCGGTCAGAAAGGCTCCCCGCCAGCCGGAACTGGCTGGCGGGGGAGTCGTTGCTTATCCTCTGAATTTCTGTTGTCAGCCCAGGACTACCAGCAGGTCATCGGTATTGACGACGGCGGTGCCCACTGTGGCGGATACAGACTTGACGGTGCCGTCCACCGGGGCAGAGACCTCGATCTCCATCTTCATGGCCTCCAGCACCACCAGTACATCGCCCGCCTTCACTGCCTGGCCGGGCTTGCACTCCACCTTAAAAATATTGCCGGGCATGGGACTGTTTACCGGCGTCTCGCCGGCGGCAACAGCGGTGGGAGCAGGGGCAGGGGCAGGAGCAGCGGCCGGTGCCGGGGTCGGGCGCTGCCACGGGAGCGGCGGCCGCAGGGAGCGGCGGCAGCCACGGGGGCGGCGGCCACAGGAGCGGCGGTGGGGGTATCAGCCTTGGCCACCGACACCTGATAGGGCTTGCCATCGATGGTGATGGTGAAGTTTCCGGTGCAGTCCTCCCGGTCTCCCATCTTCAGATAAGAGGGCTGGTAGGACGCGGCAAAGGGCTGGATGGCACGGCTCACATAGCCGGGGGTCTGGGGCACGGGCACCGCGGCATAGTAGACGGGGCCGGCAAAGGGCGCGCGGGGGAGCGGGAGCCGCAGCAGGGGCGGCGGGCGCAGCAGGTTTCACAGGGGCAGCCTCCTTTTTTTCTTCTTGAACCCTGTGGCACGGTCCTCAAAGAAGGCCATGGCCACCTGGGGAACGCGATATAGGACAGGACATCCTCGTCACTCTTGGCCTTGTCGCCCAGTTCCTTCTTGGTCTTTTTCAAACTCGGGCTCCAGGGAGTCGGCGAAACGGCCTTTCACCACAGGGGTGTTGCCCAAAATCTTCTTCTGAATCTTGGCATCGATGGGGGCAGGGGTACGGCCGTACTCACCCCGGCAGTAGGCCTTGATCTCTTTGCCCACCACCTTGTAGCGCTCGCCGGCCAGTACATTCTGCACGCCTGGGATCCCACCATCTGGCTGGTGGGGGGTGACCAGGGGCGGATAGCCCAGGTCGGCACGGACCTTGGGGGTCTCGGCCAAGGCCTCGTCCAGCTTATCGATGGCGTTCATCATTTTTGAGCTGGGAGATCAGATTGGACAGCATGCCGCCGGGGATCTGATAGTTCAGGCACTGGGTGTCGGTGGCCATGGAGATGGGGTCGAGAGTCCCGTCGGCCAGGAAGTCGGCCCGGACGCCCTTGAAGAAGTCGGCCATCTTGACGAGGACCTTGTCGTCCAGGTCCACCTGGTAGCCAAGCTGGCGCAGGGCGTAAGCCAGGGTCTCGGTGGCGGGCTGAGAGGTGCCGCCGGACATGGGGGAGATGGCGGTATCGATCACGTCGGCGCCGGCCTCCACGGCCTTCAGGTCGGTCATAAAGGCAAGACCGGTGGTGCAGTGGGTGTGGACCACCACCGGCAGTTCGGGGACCGCGTCCTTGATGGCGGAGACCAGGTCATAGGCGTCCTTGGGCCCCATGATGCCCGCCATGTCTTTGATGGCGATGGACTTTACGCCCATTTTCTGGAGATCCTTCACCATGGCTACGTTCTTTTCCAGGGTGTGGACAGGGCTGGTGGTGAAAGCAGATGGTACCGGAGGCGTGGGCCCCCTGCTTCACCGTCTCGTCGATGGCAACCTCCAGGTTGCGGGCATCGTTCAGAGCGTCGAAAATACGGATGATGTCGATGCCGTTTTTCACGGAGTACTCCACGAACTTGCGCACCACATCGTCGGGGTAGTGCTTGTAGCCCAGGATATTCTGGCCTCGCAGGAGCATTTGCAGCTTGGTGTTGGGCATTTTGGCGCGGATCTTCCGCAGCCGCTCCCAGGGATCCTCGTGCAGGTAGCGCAGGCACACATCAAAGGTGGCGCCGCCCCACACCTCGGCGGAATAATAGCCGGCCTTGTCGATGGTCTCCAGAATGGGCTCAAACTTGCTGTACGGAGACGGGTGGCGATCAGCGACTGGTTTGCGTCACGCAGCACGGTCTCTGTAAAGTTGATCTTTCTCATGTTCATCTGACCTCCGTGATGCTTTTTCAAAGCTGGATTCTATGAAACATAAACAGGGGCAAAGACTTTTCCGGCGTCCCTTCTGGACGGCAGAAAGGGGCCGGTTTCCCCCTCCGGCCTGAATCTTATGGTTATTTTAGTATATTTTTTGCCCGGGTGCAAGTCTTTCTGTGCAAATTGGCCCACTTTATCCAGTTATGGAGCAAGATTCAGCAACCGGCCCTAATCGGGCAGGGCATCGGCCCCCTATGGTACACGCCACTCTCCTTCTCCACGCAGGAACGGGGCCTGCCCTCCGCTGCTCCCCGGCCATCGGCGCACCGGGGCCGCCCGGCCTCTCCTCAGGCACGGCCCTGCCTGAAACGCAGAGACCGGGAGCCTGTCTCCCCGACCCGCAGCTCTGCCGCGGCTGGGTACAGGCTCCCGGTCCAGTCATCCGGAGATTCGTCAGCGCTCACTGCATACCACAGCTTCCTTGCGGGCAGCAGGCTCACTCTCAAAAGATCATGTCGTCGATGTCTTTATCCTGACGCATCTGATTCCAGATACTGTTCTTCTTCTCACGAAGCATCGTCATGTCGATCTCTCCTTTCCATGGGAACATCATTTTATCATTTCAGGCAACAAAAACGCCACCGCTGCACTACTGCAAACGATGGCGGAGAAAATCAGGCTGAACTGGAAAAACAAGATTTTTGGGGGTCACCCCAGATCATGTTGGCTCCTATGCACAGTCTGCACGCACCGCTTGCAGTCCCACCTCTCTCCCTGGGTCACATAACGCTGAGATCTCATCTGTGCTCACCTCTTTCTCCGCCGCCCGTTTCTTTGGCAGCTGTGTCTCTCAACAGGCAGGACAACTTTCCCCTTTTTGTCCATTCCGACGCTTTTTTCTCCATACTGCCGGAGCGTCCAGCGCCTCCCGCCGGCTGATTATTGTTATTGTAAACCTCTCTTCTCCAAATGTCAAGAAAATTTTTTTGTAAAAAATGAAGGCCTGCCCCATCCCCCCTTCATTTTCCCGGGAGGCCCACCCACCGTGGCACAAAGCGGGGGCCGCACATCCGTGCGGCCCCCGCTGTTCTCTGTGATTCAGTCCTCTTCGGCCGCCGCGTCATAGGCAGCCCGCCCTCCCGACGGGCTCCCCGCGGCGGTGGCGCTGGCCGCCGCCCGGAAGCGGGCCCGGGACTTCTTGATCTCGTCATAGGCCTCCGCCACCGCCTCCTCGGTGCGGCGCAGGGCGTCCTCGCAGTACTCATTGGCCGAGCGCTTCAGCTCCCGGCTGCGCTCCTCCGCCTGGCGCATCAATTCAGCAGAGCGCTGCTTGGCCTGGTTCAGCACGGCCTCCTCTGCCAGCATGCGCTGCGCCTCCGCCTCCGCCTGCTTGCGGATCACCTCCGCCTCCCGCTTAGCCGCGGCGATATAGTCGTTCCGGGAGGCCACCAGCTTCTTAGCCTCGCCCAGCTCCACAGGGAACTGGGCCTGGATGTCATCGATCAGATCCAGGGCGCGGTCCCGCTCAATCATACACTTATCGCCGGACAGAGGGCACATTTTTTGCCTCATCCACCATATCAAATAGCATGTCCAGCAGTTCTTCCACTCCGCTTGCCATCAGTCATTCTCCTTTTTCCTGCGCCTGGCGCATTTTCCGGTCTACGTCGTCCACGATCTCCCGGGGACGAACTCCCCCAGGTCTGCTCCATACCGGGCCATCTCCTTCACCACGGTGGAGCTGAGGTAGGTGTACTTATCGCTGGAGGCCAGGAACATGGTCTCCAGCCTGGGGTTCAGCTTGCGGTTGATGACCGCCATCTGGACCTCCTGCTCAAAGTCGGATACCGCCCGCAGGCCCTTCACCACCACATGAGCCTTCCTGCGCTTGGCATAGGCGGCCAGCAGCTCGTCGGAGAAGTCAACTTCCACGTTGGGAAAGCGGGCAGTACACCGTTCCAGCAGCTCCACCCGTTCCTCCGGGGTAAACAGCCCGTGCTTCTTGGAATTCACCATCACACAGACGATCACCCGGTCAAAGCACTGAGCGGCCCGCTTGATGATGTTCAGATGCCCCAGGGTGACAGGGTCAAAGCTACCGGGATAGATAGCGGTCTTCATGGTCTCGGGTCACTCCCTGACGGCGGTAAACTGTCAGTTTGATCCTGCCGTACCGGTATTCCCTCCCCTTTTCATAGGGAGGTGCCAGCGGGGAAGCTCCCTTGTCCGCGGGACTTTCGCAAATCATTATACCATGTTCCGAAAGAATGTCAATCTTCGACACCAGCTCCAGAGTCTGCTCCAGCAGCTGGGGTCTGATAGGGCGGGTCCAGGAATATGACACCAAACCGCTCCCGGCACCCACTGAGGAAGGAGATCGCATCCCCCTGCACCACTCGGCCGCCTTCTCCAGTCCGGTGGCCTTCAGGTTCTCCCGGATGAGGGCAGTAGCCTCCCGCCGGGCGTCCACAAAGGTGCATCGCTCCGCCCCCCGGGACAGAGCCTCGATCCCCCAGCTGTCCGGTGCCGCCGAACAGGTCCAGGACGCTCCGCCCCTCGATCTCGAACTGGATGATGTTGAACAGGGACTCTTTTACCTTGTCGGTGGTGGGCCGGGTGTCCATCCCCTGGGGCTCCTTCAGTCTTCTGCCCCGTGCGGAGCCAGAGATCCCTGCATGGTCACTCTTCCTTTCTCTCAGCCTGATCCTGATTTTCTGTCTCTCCCCTGTGGAAATACTGGTACACCGCCTGGGCCGTGCTCTGGGGACCGCCCTGCTCCAGCTCCTCCAGAGATGCCTGCCGGATGGCCTTCACGCTTTTGAAGTGCTTGAGCAGCTGGGCCCGGCGCTTTTCCCCCCACCCCGGGTATTTTGTCCAGAACGGAGCCTTTTTGTGTCCCGCCTGGGCTGCCGGTGGTATTCGATGGCAAAGCGGTGGGTCTCCTCCTGGATCTGGCCGATGAGGGAGAACACTGCCGGCACCGCCTGGATGCCGATCTCCCGCCCGTCCGGAGTGGACCAGGGCGCGGGTGCGGTGCCGGTCATCCTTGACCATACCGAAGGCGGGGATGTCCAGCGCCATGGCCTCCAGCACCCGCCTGGCCACCCGCACATGCTCCAGACCGCCGTCAATGAGCAGCAGGTCGGGCGGGCTTCTCCACAAATTTTTCGTCCCCGTCCAGATACCGGCGGAACCGGCGGGTGAGGACCTGCTCCATGGAGCCGTAGTCGTCGGCGTGGACCATGTCCTTGAGCTTGAAGTGGCGGTAGTCCCGCTTCAGGGGCCTTGCCGTCCACATAGACCACCATGGAGGCCACGATGTCGCTCTTTCCAGTGTTGGAAATATCGAAGGACTCCATCCGCCGGGGGGTCCTCCATGCCCAGCATCCTGGCCAGCGCCTCCAGCAGCTTGTTCTGACGTTCCTCCCGGGTGGTGGCCCGGGCCACCTCTTCTGCCGCGTTCTGGTTGGCCAGCCGGATCAGATCCATCTTTGCCCCCCTGGGGGGTCACCAGCTCCACCCGGCGGCCCACCTGCTCGGAGAGCATCCGGGTCAGCGGGACCTGGTCGGGCAGCTCACAGGGCAGCAGGATCTGCCTGGGCAGCCGGCTTCGTCCCACATAGTACTCCCGCACCAGGGAGGAGGGACCTCCTCCTCGTCCTCCTCCATGGGGGTCTCCAGCAGGTCCATATCCTTGGCCGCCAACTCCCCCACATAGTGCAGCACCACAAAGCAGCTCTTGGCCGTCCCCGGTAATAGCCGGTGACGTCGGTATCGGCCAGGGAGCCGGCCACCACCTTCTGCCGCTTCCCCAGCAGCTCGATGGCCCGCAGCCGGTCCCGCAGCTCTGCCGCCCGCTCGAATCGCAGCTCTTCCGCCGCCTGCTCCATCTCCTGGGTCAGCTCCGCCTGGACCTCTTTGAACCGCCCCTCCAGCAGGGGAGACCGCCTGGGCGATGGCCCTCATGCTGCTCCTTCATCTGGACGGCTGCGGCAATAGCCGTCGCACTTGTTCATGTGGAAGTTGAGACAGGGGCGCTCCTTCCCAATGTCCCGGGGGAAGCGCTTCCCGCAGGAGGGCAGGCGCAGGGCGGAGCGCAGGGCGTCCACGATAGCCTGGGTGGCGTGGCGGCTGGCGTAAGGGCCGAAATACCGTGCCCCGTCCTCCGCCGCCCGGTTGGCCAGGGAGAAGCGGGGGGTACTCCTCCCCGGACAAGCGGATATAGGGGTAGCCCTTGTCGTCCTTGAGCAGGATGTTATACCGGGGCTGGTGGCGCTTGATGAGGGAGTTCTCCAGTACCAGGGCCTCAAACTCGCTGTCGGCGATGATCACATCAAAGTGGTCGATCTGGGAAACCATGGCCCGGGTCTTCTCCGTGTGAGAGGCGGAGTCCTGAAAATACTGGGACACCCGGTTTTTCAACGCCTTGGCCTTGCCCACATAGATCACCGTGTTTTTGGCATCCTGCATGATATACACGCCTGGCTTCAGAGGCAGGGCGTGGGCCTTTTCCTTCAATTCGTCAAATGTCATAGGGGGCCTCCCGGGGAGATGTTAAAAAGGCACCGCGCGAAGCGGTGCCTTTCGGATCTGCGCTGTGTGGCTCACTCGGAAAAATCGGAAGAGATCATCTTGAACAGAGCCTCCACCGCTTCCTTCTCATCGGGGCCGTCTGCAATGAGGTTGATGGAAGTCCCCTTGACGATCCCCAGAGAAAGGACGCCCAGCAGGCTCTTGGCATTCACTCTCCGCTCGTCCTTCTCCACCCAAATGGAGCTTTTGAACTCGTTGGCTTTCTGGATAAAGAACGTGGCGGGTCTGGCATGCAGGCCTACCTGGTTATTGACGACCGCTTCCTGACTATACATATCCGTACCTCCGCACTCGATTTGTGTGTTACTAGCATACCAAATTCATCCCGCATCCGTCAATGACATTTTTCACAAATCTGCCTTCTTTTCTCAACAAAAATTGCGGGAGGTCCACGGCATTCGGCGGCAGATGCCCTTCTTCCCGGTCTCCGCCCACCGCTGGGCCGGCCGTGCGCGCTTCTGTCCCCCTGGAAAGAGGGCCCGGCCCCTTTCCGCAGCTCCGCCACGGTGACGCCGTCCTCCCCCCTCGCCGTAGCGGCCGGGGCGGAAGGATTTGATATAGCGGCTGCGCTTCAGGTGCTCCCGCACCGCCTTGCGCAGGGCGCCGGTGCCCTTTCCAGTGGATGATGGTCACGCTCGTCCAGCTTGCCCATCATAGCAGTATCCAGGAAGCGGTCCAGCACCGCGATGGCCTCGTCGGTCATCATGCCCCGCAGATCGATCTCAGAGGGGCCGCGGCGGCGCGCAGGGTGTGCTGGGCCCGCTGGACGATGCGCCTGGCCTCCTTCTGGCTCTGGGTCTCGCCCTCCACCACCCGCACCTCATCCTGTTTGGCCGTGATGTTCAGGATCCCCGCCTGCAGCTGCAGGGAGCCGTCCTTATTCACCGACAGGACGCTGGCTCTGGTCCCCATGGATACCAGCTCCACCGTATCCCCGGCCCGGGCCGGCCGGGGGGGGGCGGGGCCTCCGGCTCCTGCGCCGCCCCGCCGATGGACCGCTCCGCCTCGTTGAGCAGGCGGCGGGCCTCCGCCCGTCCGTCGTTCACCTGCTGCCAGTCCAGGTCCTGGCGCTTTTTCAGCTCCTTCAGTTCCGGAGAGGGCCAGGTCGCTGGCGTCTCTGGCCTCCTGGATGATGGCCCGGGCCTCCGCCTGGGCCTTCTCCACCACCTTGGGAGCGCTCCTCCTCCAGCCGCTTCCCGGTACTCCCGGGCCTTGCCCGCAGACTGCTCCATCTCCAGCTTCAGCCGCCGGGCCTCCGCCCGGTCCTTCTCCATCTCCTGGCGCTGCTGGTCCAGCTTGGTGAGCACGTCCTCAAAGCGCACGTTCTCCGCATCCAGCCGGGCGGCCGCCTTGTCGATGATATCCTCCGGCAGGCCCAGCCGCCGGGAGATGGCGAAGGCGTTGGACTTGCCCGGGATGCCCATTACCAGCCGGTAGGTGGGGGCCAGGGTCTCCACATTGAACTCGCAGGAGGCGTTCTCCACCCCAGCGGTGGACATAGCGTACACCTTCAGCTCGGCATAGTGGGTGGTGGCGGCCACCAGGGCCCCCAGCTCCCGGGCACTCTCAATGACGGCGGCGGCCAGAGCGGCGCCCTCCACCGGGTCGGTGCCCGCGCCCAGCTCGTCAAAGAGGATGAGGGTACTGTCCGTCCGCCTCCTCCAGAATGCCCACGATGTTGACCATGTGGGAGGAGAAGGTGGACAGGGACTGGGCAATGGACTGCTCGTCGCCGATGTCGGCCAGCACCCGGCGGAAGACCCGCACCATACTGTCCGACTTGGCAGGGATGTGCAGCCCGCACTGGGCCATCAGTGTAATGAGGCCCAGGGTCTTGAGGGTCACCGTCTTGCCGCCGGTGTTGGGACCGGTGATGACCAAGGTGTCGAACCGGTCTCCCAGCTCCAGGTCGTTGGCCACCGCTTTCTTTTTATCCAGCAGGGGGTGCCGCGCTCCCCGCAGCCTCAGGTACCGCTCCGACAGGCCGGGCTGGCTGGCCTCCATCTTCAGGGAGAGCTGTCCCCGGGCGAAGATGGTGTCCAGCAGGATCAGCAGGGTATAGTCCTCCCCGATATCCTCCTTGATGGGCGGCGCACTGGGCGGACAGCTCCGCCAGGATGCGCTCGATCTCCTTTTTCTCCCTGGCCGCCAGCTCACGCAGCTCGTTATTGGCCTTCACCACCCCCATGGGCTCAATGAAGAAGGTGGAGCCGCTGGAGGACACGTCGTGGACCAGGCCGGGGATGGCGTTCTTGTGCTCGGACTTCACGGGCACCACATAGCGGTCAGACCGGATGGTAATGATGGCCTCCTGCAGATACTTGGACTGGTTGGAGGAGATCAGCCGCTGGAGGATATCCCGGACCTTGGCCTCGGCGGCCCGCATGTGCCGGCGGATGGAGGCCAGCTCCGGGCTGGCGGAGTCGGCGATCTCCTCCTCCCCCAGGATGGAGTTGGTGATGCTGTCCTCCAGGAAGCGGTTTGGGGTCAGGGAGCGGAACAGGTGGGAGATGACGGTCTTCTCCTCGCTGTCCCCGTAGTCCCGCGCCCCCCGGGCGCACCGCAGCACAGAGGCGATGTCCAGCAGCTCCCGGGTAGACAGGCTCCCCCCCATGTCCGCCCGCTGGAGGCTGGCCGACACCGGCTTCACCCCGGAGAAGCCGGGGCTCCCCCAGAATGAGCATCTTTACCGCGGCGGAGGTCTCCTCCTGCGCCCGGGCCACGTCGTCCAGATCAGTGAGGGGACGCAGTGCCAGGCAGCGCTCCTTTCCTCCAGGGTGGCCGCGCAGTCGGCAAGAAGAGCCAGCACCTGGGGCAGCTCCAGGGTGGCCATAGATTTTTCAAACAGTTCACTCATATACAAACCTCCTGGATCGTTGGTCACATTCCATTTTGGCGGTTCAAGGACCGCCGTACACGTTTTATTGTCTCATAAAGCCTCCGGTTGACAAGCCCCGGGCCTCGCTCCCTGTATTTTTTTGCCCACTCCCGCCGGCCGAGCTCCACATACGCCCGCCCTGTCACCATGGCGGCAGGGCGGGCGTATGCTATTTGACCCGGTCCCAGCCCTCTTGGTCCAGGTCCTCCACTGCACTCACCCTTTTGCAGTACCAACCAGGCCCTCTCATAGCGGAAGGTCCACCGCAGAAGGGAAAGGCCAAGGAATGCCTCCATGAGCAGGGAACATGACCACAGCACAATGCTTCCCGCTTTCATGACAGCGGCACCGCCCCCGTCAGATCCGGGGGCTTTTTCAGCACCTCTGCATGAGTAAAATACAGGCGGTCCCGCGCGGGATACCAGAAATACTCGGCCCCCACCCAGCCCTGCTCCAGCAGCTCCATCACCACCCAGACGTGCTCGCCGTCCTCCGCGACGCACCAGACCTGGAGGGCCAGGATGGGCCCCAGTCCCAGATCCTGCCTCACCTGATCCATCGTATGGGCCACCAGGGTGTCCACAGTCCCGCCCCCCTTTCCCAGGTGAGCAGCGCGTCCTCCGCCAGCCCCCTGGGTGGGGCCGCCCAGGAAGAAGAGGAAGAGCAGCACCGTCGTCAGCCAGGAGGCCCCGCCAGGCCCCCCTGTTCGCTGCGGGCGGGCCGCTGTCTTGACCCGCACCGCTGTATCGCACTCCCCGAAGCACAATGGCGTGCTCCACAGGCTCCGCCCGGCCCCCATCTCCACCAGGGTCCTGGCGTACTCCCGCCGTTCCTCCGGCTCCAGCTCCTTCAGAACAGCCGCGTCGCATGCCAGCTCCAGGTCCCGACAGAAATATTTGTAGCCCAGCCAGATCAGCGGGTCCCACCAATAGAGAAATACCCCCATGTTGGCCCACCCCTTGAACCAGAGGTGCCCCAGCCTGATATGCTCCAGCTCGTGGCGCAGCACCAGGGCTCGCTGCTCCGGGGACAGCTCCCGCTGGAGGCAGATCACATATTCCACCGACCCCAGCCATCCCCTGCTGGTGAGGAAGCTGGTGGGCAGTCCCTCCACCAGCCGGATCTGGATCTTCCGCGTCTCCTCCTGGAGGACATGCTTGGTCAGAGCCTCCTCTCCGCCCAGCAGCTCCCCCTGCGCAGCAGCTCCTTCAGCCGCCTGTCCTGTCGGCAGGAAAAACGATCCCCAGCACCAGGACGCCCAGACACAGCAGCGCGGCCGCCCCGGCTATCCCTCCCCGATTTCCACCGGCACCACCGCCCCGCCGGGCAGGGACAGATGGTACACCCCCGCCCCGTGGTAATCCATGGGCAGATAGGCGGGGATTGAGGTCGTCCATCCGCCGTCCTTTACCCGCCCGGTGATCAGGTCACGGAAGGTGACGGGCAGGATGTGGACCAGGCTGAGCAGGCCGTAAAAGCTCGGACTGTACAGGCTGATCCAGCCCACCCCCCAAAGGGCCACCCGCTGCCCCGGGGAGAGTATCCGCACCAGCAGGGGCGCAGCAGAAACAGGGCGGCGAACATCATTCCCACTGCCAGCCCCAGATTGATCATCATAAACATGCCCACAACAAAAAATCGGCCGATCATATCCGCTCCTCTCCTTTCTCTCAGGCTCAGTCCACGGGATAAAACTGAGTGCAGTCCGCCAGGTCATGAGGCCGGCCCTCCTGCCGGAGCTGGATCATCCCCATCTTGCCGCTCTCCCCAGCACGCACCGGAACGCCCGCCAAGTGCCCACGCTGGTCTCCAGATAGATCCGGCCCCCTGTGCCCTCCCACTTCCACCAGCCGGCGGCGATGCTCACCCCGGAGAGCAGGTCCCCCTTCTCCTCCAGCCGCCGGACCAGCTCCTCCACCACCTTCTCCGGCGCCTCCTCCATCTGCGTCAGGTTTCGGGAGAGATCAGTCTCTGTCACTCCCCCGGCACGGCCGGCGCCCCCGCAAAGAGGAGGAACACCAGGGCGGCACAGAACAGCCCGGTGAGGCGGCGCACAGGGGTCAGGGGACGCCAGGCCACCGCCGCCCGCACCCGCAGGGGGCTCCGTCGCACTCCCCAAAGCACAGCGGGGCCTCCCACAGGCGCCGCCCCCCCCAGCTCCACCAGGGTCTTGGCGTACTCCTTCCGCTGCTCCGGCTCCAGCTGATCCAGGGTCCTCTGGTCACAGGCCAGCTCCATATCCCGGCCCATATACCGAAATGCCAGCCACAGGATCGGATTCCACCAGTGGAGCAGCAGGCAGGCGCCCCTGAGCCCGGAGAAGTACCCATGGCGGAGATAGATGTGGTTCAGCTCATGGCGCAGCACCAGGGAAAGCTGCTCTTTGGGCAGCTCTGCCTGGAGGTACACCGAATCCCCCATGACAAAGCTAGTGGGCAGCCCGGGGTGATCCACGCCCGGATCTTTCCGGGCTGCATCCAGAGCTCCAGCCGGTCGGCCCCCAGGGCCACCAGCTCCCTTCTCCTCCAGCTCGCTCCCCTGCCGCCCCCAGCACATCAGGGCGAAGGACCGGTGACAATACCACAGGAGCAGCCCCACCGCCACCGCGGCCCACAGGAGGGACAGGGCCAGCAGCGGACCGCTGTTCAGCTCCACCGCCGCAGTTTCCCCGCCGGGCAGGACCACGGGGTACTCCCCGGCCCGTCGTAGGCGGGCGGCATGAAAGCCGGCGCGCCGAATATCCCGCCCGGCCGGGGTCCCAGCAGGTCCCAGACCGTTACCGGCAGCACCCTTACCAGGCTGGTCAGCCCCCACAGGTTCCCAAATATGCCGATGCTCCACGCTACATACCAGACTGCCACCCGCTGCTGGGGAGTGAGGAGCCGGAGGAGCAGAGGGCGCAGCAGAATCAGGACGGCCAGGACGCCCCCCAGTGCCAGCCCCGCGTTCAGGTGATTCAAAAATATGGTGAGCCACGTGTTCAGTCCGTCCACGGTCAGTCCTCCCAGGTGTGCTGGTCGATCAGGTCCTTCAGCTCCAGTGCCTCCTCCATGGTCAGCTTCCGCCCGCTGAAAAAGGCGTTGAGGAAGGGGGCCATCCCCCCCGCCTTCACCGCCAGCTCCTCCCCTTGGGCTCGGATGACCTGCTCCCGGGTCAGCAGCGGGGTGACCACCGCGCGCTCGTTTCTGGCCGCCCCCTTCCGGCACAGCTTGCGCAGCACCGTATAGGTGGTGCTCTTGGTCCAGCCCAACTGCTCCCGGCACAGAGTCACCAGCTGGGTGGAATTCACTGGTGCACTTTCCCACAGCACCTCCATCAGCCGGTATTCCCCGTCAAACAGCTTTTCCACCGTCCGTCCCCCTTTAGGTTTATCCTAATAAACCTCTCTTTCACTGCAAGTTTATCGCAATAAACCTCTCTTGTCAAGAGCCTGATTTCCCTATCGGACTCCGGAGCGGGCAGCGGCACACCCTGCATCGGCCCGCACAGGCTCGCCCGTCTCATCCCTGAAAACGATTTACGGGCGCCCCGCCCGCCCGTAAGCGAAAGGATCTTTTTGTTCAAGCTGATTCGGTGAGCCGGAGCTCCCCGTCTCCGCTCCTGCCGCGCGTTCCAGTCAAAAGCTCTATTGTTTCCTCTCCAGCAGCTCCAGCAGCAATCGCTCGTTCTCCCGGGCCGCCCGGCTCAGGGCGGCGGATTTCACCCGCAGGCGTTCCAGGCTCCCCTCATAGTCCGCCATCAGGCGGTCCGCGGCGGCGATGGCCTCCTCTCGGCGGAAGTGATGCACATCACCGGCGGAGGGCATGTCCAGCTCCTTCAGATAGCTGGCCACCTTGGGATCATAGACCAACCCCAGCACAGGGACCGCCATCCGGGCGGAGAAAATCAGGGTGTGCAGCCGCATAGCCAAACACAGCCTGCCCTCCCCCCAGCACGGCCATCAGCTCCCTCGGGGTGCAGGGGGCGTCCAGCAGATGGGAGGGGCACTCCATAGCGCTCCGCACCTGGGCGGTGGCCGCCCGGTCCCGGCAGGGCTGCATCATCAGGAACAGGATCTCCATCCCGCAGGTCCGGTAGAGATGGTCGCACAGGGCGGCCAGCTCCCCGGCGAAGCTGCCCGTATCCGGCCAGTCCCGCACCGAGACCGCCGCGAAGGGAGTGCCCCGCTCCAGCCCGGCGGACCGGAGCAGTTCCCCGGCCCGCTCCTTTGGGGGCGGGATCCAGGTTGAACACCGGGTCGGCCGTGACGTGGAGATCTGGGCGCTCCACCCCCATCTCCACCAGTTCCCGGGCGGAGCTGTGGTCCCGCAGGGTCACCAGAGCGGCCCGCTCCACTGCCCGCTTCACCCGGCGGCGGTTGGCCGGCTTCTGCACCGGCCCGATGCCGTTGGCGTAGAGCATCACCGGCTTCCCATCCACTCGGCACAGCGCACGATGGACAGATAGTAGAGGAGGGAGCGGGTGGAGGTCCGGTCCTGGAGCAGGCTGCCCCCGCCGGACAGCAGAGCGTCGCATCGGCGCAGGGCACCGAACACCTTCCAGAAACGGAAGCGGGGGATGGCATTCATGCCGTAGTGCCGCTGGGTCTCGCGGGGGTCGTTGGACAGCACGGTGACCCCCACCTCCCCACTGGCCTCCAGAATGCTCTGGTGGATGGCCTCCAGGATGGCGTCGTCCCCCGCGTTGGAAAAGCCGTAGTAGCCGCTCATGACCACCTGGTACTTCCGGCGGCGCACCTGCTCATACATGGCCAGACAGTCCGCTGCCATCCGGCGCACGGAGTAATACTGGAAGATCACCTCCCGGCCGTAGGCCCCGCCGCCGCCTTCTGCTCCGGGGAGAGGGACAGGACGGCGGCCATATCGGCCAGCAGACGCTCCGGAGTGGACATGGGCAGTCCCCGGCAGCAGAAGTTGCCCAGTCGGGCCTCCTCCAGCTTCTCCGGACCGAAGAGGCCCTGATACCCCTCGTTTCCCGCCACGATGACGGGCTTGGCGGCGGACATGGCCTCCAGCGCCGACCGGGACACCCCTACGAAGATGTCCCCCGCTGCCACGATCTGATTGATGTCGGTGCGTGGGCCGGTCATCACCACGCAGGTGCGTCCCATCCGGGCGTTCACCGCCTCCGCCTGCTCTTTCAGCTCCCGGAACACGTTGCCCCTCCGGCGATGAGCAGCTGCACCCCGGGCACCGCCCGGTCCAGCTCCTCCGCGATCTGGATTAGCTGCCGGGCCACCAGGGCCCGGTCCTCGTCCATCCGGCTCACATAGGAGACCACCGGCCTGGACCGGTCCAGGCCGAACTCCTCCACCACTGACTGGCCGGAAGTCTGTGGAGAAAACTTCTCTGTATCGATGCCGTTGACGGTGACGGTGATGTGCTCCTCCGGCACCCCGTATTCCCGGATCAGATACGCCTTGATGTCATCGGAGACGGCGACGGTCCGCTGCCCCCAGTTGGTGAGGTAGCGCAGCCCGCCCTTGGTGGTGAACACCCAGTGGGCGGTGGTGACGAAGGGGAACTTCATCGTTCTCTGGAGGGTGCCGCACAGGAAGGCGGGGATGCGGGCGTGGGCGTGGACCACGTCCGGCCTCTCAGTACGGATGATCTCCTTCAGCAGCTTTCGGGAACGGAGCATGCATCCGGCGTCCCGCCGGTGCATGGGGACCTGGTAGTGGCGGATGCCCGCGGCCACGATCTCAGGGACGTAGACACCGCCGTTGGAGGCCACCACGATGTCGTGTCCCTCCGCCTTCAGCTCCTTGGCCAGCTCTACGATATGGGTCTCCGCTCCGCCGATATCCAGGCCCATAGTGGCCATCAGGATCTTCATGTCTGCCGCCCCTTTTTAAAAAATCTCTGTCACTGTGCCGATGAACTCCGCGTATTTTGTGCAGAAGGTCCGGGAGGAGTTGACCCCAGCTCATACACCCGATTCAGGGTATAGCGTCCCGACTCGCTCACCAGGCCGGTGCCCTCTACGGTGATCAGCATGTCCACGCCATCCTCCACCGGGGCGGCCGCCACGGTGCCGTCGTCAAACTCGGCCAGCTTGGTGCCGGGCATGAGCTGGATGTCGGTGATGGTGCCCAGGGTGCCGCCGCTGCTCCGGTCCGGGTCAAAGAGCTGGTCGCCCTCCCGCACTGCTTCGGCCACATAGGTCCGTATCCCACTGGCCAGGATCTGGTAGGTGATGGTCTGGTCCGCCGTGTTGGTGCTGGTGATGGCCATCTGGGTGTTCTTGGTGTACAGGGCAAAGCCCATCACCGCCACCACTACGATGACCAGCAGGTCGATGACGCTGATGAAGCCGAACAGGCGGCCGTTGCGGTCGATGATCTTTTTCATTCCTGCTCCCCCTCTCAATGGAAACCACGGGCCCGCTGCCCATATAGCCGGAGCCCCGGACATAGGCGGTCACGCCCACCCGCAGCTTGAAGCCTCCGCCCAGCAGGAGGGAGTCCTCTCCTCGGTATAGGGGGCCTCCACTGTCACCAAAGCGTCCTCGTAACCCTCGATCCCGGCGAGGACAAAGGCCTTGTCCTCGTGATCCTGGATCAGAGCCTGGGCCGGCACTGTCTCCACAGACACCACTGTGCCCAGCTCGTAGTTCTTCACGGTGTCCACCAGCTGGTCCCCGGGCTTGATCCGCTCGCTGGCTCCCTGGATCATCTTCTGAAATCGGATGGTGTACTGCACCGTTCCTGCCGCGGAAACGGCCCCTTCCGCCGGTGCGGCCGCCGGCTTTATGGCGCTCCACACCAGGAATGCCCCCACCGCCAGGGGCCAGTACAAGGACGATGCTGTCAAACAGGTTCAGTCGGAAGCGGAATTTCGGCTTATTTGGTTCCATGAGATACTCCTTTCAGGACGTCCCGGTAGACGTCCTCCACATGCTTGGCAAAGATCTCGCCGGTATAGTTTTCTTCAAAGGACCGTTTGGCTCCCTCTCCCAGCCTGCGCAGCAGGGCGGGGTCATCCATCAGCCGTGCCACACAGCCGGCCAGGGCCCGGCTGTCCCGGTTGGGGAAGACCAGACCGTTCTCTCCGTCCTGGATCAGCAGGGGGTTGCCTCCGATATCGCTGACCACGGCGGGCAGGCCGAAGCTCATGCCCTCCAGCAGGGAGAGGCTGGTCCCCTCGCTCTCGGTGGAGGCGTTGATCTGAGCGTCCATGGCCCACAGGGCCCGCTCCACCCGCTCAATAAAGCCGGCAAAAACACTGTCCCCTGGGGGAAGGACACCGCCCGCAGCCGCAGGGCAGCCTCGGCCCTGCCCTCTCCGGCCACCAGCACCTTCACCCGGCGGCCCTGACTGAGCAGCTGCTCCGCCGCATCCAGCAGCACGCTGTGCCCCTTGTACTCCTCCACCCGGGCCAGGATGCCCACCACGAAGTCCTCCCGGCCCAAAGCCGTACTCCGCCCGCAGTGCGGTCCGCTCCTCCTCCGTAGGGGCCGCCAGGGGAGCCACACCGTTGAAGAGCACGTGGATCTTCCGATCCGGTACGCCGGACTGGAGCAGCAGCTCCCCGCACCGATGGGCTCACTGCGATGGCCCCGTCGGACAGGCAGGCATCCAGCACATGGCCCGCCAGACGGCCCACCGGGCTACCCATCACCCGCCCCAGGGGAAGACACAGTGCTTGGTGTAGATCACCTTTTGCCGCACAGCCGGGCAGCCATCCGTGCGGACATGGAACCGTGGGTGTGGACCAGATCCGGGTCCACCGCCCGGATGACCCGGCGCAGGGGAGCCACCGCCGACAGATCCATGGACCGGTCCGCCATGGCGTCGATCTCATGGACCGGCACCCCCCAGCGCCTCTACAGGTCCTTTCAGGGCGCTGCCCCCGTGGGAGCACCACCTGGGACTGGAACTGGCTGCGGTCCTGACAGCTCAGATAGTTGAGCAGGCTGCGGCCGCCGCCGCCGATATTGGTGTCACTGATGACCTGTAAAATGGTATTCACCGGTCCTCCACCTCCTGTTCCGCCAGCCGGGCAAAGCTGGCTCCCCAGGGCCAGCACCGCGAAGAAGAGCAGGGCCACCCTGTAGTTATAAAATGTGTAGTCGGTCATGCTCTGGGCCATGAACCCGCCCACGCCGCCGATGGCGCCAGCCAGATAGCACCGGGCCCGCCAGCTCCGGTTCCGGGAGAGTGCCGAGCAGATCACCCGGCAGAAAATGAAGATGATCAGCAGGAACACCACCAGGGCCACCACGCCGCCGTCCGACATGATCTGCAAAAAAGAGGTTATGGGCGTGCTGAGCATTGGCTGCGTTGTAGCTGTATGCCGGGTAGACCAGATTGAAAGCCCCGGTGCCCGGCCCGATGCCGCACAGCCAGTAGTCCTTCAGCATGGCTATGGTGCCCATCCAGATGGACACCCGGTAGGACGTGGAGGTGTCCTCCAGGTTTCCGATGCTGGTGAAGCGGCTGATGACGGTATCCGGCAGCACAAAGTAGAGGGCCACCAGCGCCACTGGGAGCACCACCGGCGCCAGCACCAGCACCCGGGGGTTGAGGAGCACCAAAAAGATCATCCCCGCGATCAGCAGGCCCAGCCAGCCGCCGCGGGACATGGTGAGGATCATGCACACGCACATCACCCCGCAGCAGGCCAGCAGCACCAGCCGTTTCCCGGTCCCCTTGGCGGTGAGCAGGGCCGCCCCGCCCAGGGAGATCATCAAAATCAGATACTCGGCCAGCACATTGGGGTTCTGGAGGGTGGAGTAGACCCGGATGGTGACCGAGGAGAACATGTCGCTGTCCACCCAGGCGGCATCCCCCGTGGCGCCCAGCACATACTGGCCCACGCCCAGCAGAGCCACCACGCCTCCCACCAGCACCATGAGAAACACCAGCTGTTCCGCCCGCTCCCAGCTGTCCACGGCGTTCTCCACCACCAAGGCGAAGACCATGAAAAAGACCATCAGCAGGCCGGGGAGCAGGCTCTGCCGGGGCGTGACGGAGGTGGCCGTGGCCGCCAGATACACCGCCGCGTACAGCAGGATATACCGGTTGACCGGGGAGTAGGCCAGGGGCCGTGCCCGGTCCCGACCAGATTCAGTGCCAGGGAGGCGAAGGCCACCGCCGCCAGAGCCAGTACCGCCATAGTGGGCAGCAGGGGGGCCAGCACCACCGCCGCAGAACACCAGAGGGTCAGGCACAAAAAGATGCTCCCCCGAACAGGCGCTCCCAGTCCCAGCCTGCGGTACAGGGCGCACAGCCCGCCCCGGATCAGGTCCCACAGTCGGAAAAAAAGACACTGGATTCCGCCGCCTGCCGGCCGCCATTGGGGCCACGAAGGCCCGACCACCCGACTTCTCTGCCACTGTCCGCTGAACCACAGACAGATGGCGGTGAGCACCGCCCCAGTATGCTGCTGTTCCAGATCTCTATCGCTCGATTCATTGCATCAGCCTCGTTTCCACACTCGTTTCACCATCTTCAGGGCCCAGCTGCCCCTCGTCCAATCTCAGCAGCACCGCCGCCGGGAAGTAGACGGCCACACCAGCCGCCGCCGAAGCCCCCAGGGTGAGCAGCTCCCCCGCCTTGCCGGGCAGCAGGCCCTCTGTCAGGCCGGCCACCGCCCAGGCGCCCACCGCCATCAGCGCGGTGGCCAGCGCCATCTTCCCCAGGTCCAGCAGGAAACTCCGGCTGAGGACCCCCTCCCCCCGCAGCTCCAGGGGGATGTCCAGCAACAGGGCGTAGACGGTGGAGGATACAGCGGAGGAGAGGGCCAGACCAGCCACCCCATCCTCTGGGCCAGCGCCATGCACAGCAGGACATTGACCAGGATGGAGGCCGCACCGGCCGCCAGGGGCACCTTCCCCTTCTGCCGGGCGAAGTAGGCCCGGCTGAGGATATTCTGGACCGCGTATCCCGTCATCCCCAGCGAGACCCAGAACAGCCCCTGGGAGGTGATGGAGACGGAAAAATCATCAAAAGCGCCTCCTCCATAAATAAAGGAGATCAGCGGGCGGGAGAGCACCATCAACCCCGCGGACATGGGCAGGACGAAGAACAGACAGCCGTGCAGGGTGGTCCGCAGCGTCTCCCGGAACTCCCCTCCTGCTCCCGGCCGGTGAGGCGGGACAGCTTGGGGAAATATCACATTGGTGACGGACAGGACGAACACCCCGGCGATCACCAGATACAAGTTGGTGGAAAACTCGATGGCGGACACTCCGGCCCCCTCGTACAGTCGGGACCCGAACTTGGAGTTGATAGTCAGGTTGATGGGCTGCACCCAGGTGGACACCATCACCGGCAGCATCAGGGCAAAGACCTTCCGCATCCCCTCGGAGCGCGGCTCCAGTCCCGGCCGGTAGCGGAAGCCCAGCCGGCGCAGTGAGGGCACCTGGACCGCCGCCTGGAGGAACCAGCCCACCAGAAAGGCAACGGCCAGGCCGTAGATGCCGAACTGCTGGTCCAGCGTCAGGTAATAGAGAATGATGACCAGGTTGGACACCACGCTGATCAGGGCAGGGACATTGAACTCCCCCAGGGACTGGAGCACTCCCACAAAGGAGAAGGCCACCCCGGTGAACAGCACCGTGGGGAACATCACCCGGGTGAGGGAGACGGCCAGCTCCGCCGTCTGGGCATCATATCCGTCGGCAAACAGGCTGACCAGGGGCCCCGCGAACAGGATGCCCAGCACCGAAAGGACCGCAGAGAGCAGCCCCATCACGGTGATGAAGCAGCCCGCGAAGCGGAAGGCCGGCTCCCGCCCCTTCCGGGTGAGATACTCGCTGAACACCGGGATAAAGCAGGCCGAGATAGCGGAGGCGAACACCGCGTCAAAAAACACCCTGGGGATCCGGCTGGCTGTATTGAAGGCGTTAGCCGCCATCCCCGTCCCGTAGTAAACCGCCAGCAGATGGTCCCGGTACAGCCCCGAGCACCTTGCCCACCAGGGCGATGATCATCACGATGCTGATGGTCCGTGTGGCATGGTCCTGCCGCTCCTCCATCGCGCCACCTCCTATGGATCCCCAATAAAATCGTTTTATTTTTACACCACCCCTCCGACTTTTTCAACCGTTGGCCCGTGTGTTCATAGGATGTTCACATTTTCCCGAAATCTGTACACTTTTTTTCCATTGAAAGTGCCCTGCTCCACTGCTATAATAAGGAATTAGTTTTGCTGTCCCCACCACCTGTCCTAACCATGTGAAAAGGAGTATCCATGAAACATCGTCATTTCACCCAAGCTGCCCGCCGCCTCACCGCCTTGACGCTGGCGCTGCTGCTGGCACTGCCCTCGGCCTACGCCGCCGCAGGCTCCCCAGCTGCGCACCACCCGGGAGCTGGCTGACGGCCTGACCTATTCCAACACCATCACCAGCCACTCCGCCGCGGGCCGGGTGGAGAGCTTCTCCCTGGAACTCTCTCCGGACAGCCGGGAGGTGGAGCCCATCTTCCTCCAGGCATCCGGCACCGCCTACGGGGCCGGCTCCATCAATCTGGCGGTCAGCTATGCCCAGAGCCTGGGCTACCACGTGCTGGGCGCCATCAATACCGACTTCTTTGCTCCCTCCACCGGTGTGCCTCTGGGCATCTCCATTGAGGACGGCATTTATAAATCCAGCCCGGAGGCTGAGGCTGCCGTGGTCATCACCGACGGTGAGGTGGAGCTGGTAGAGCAGCCCCAGGTCACCCTCACCCTCACCAACGAGGTCCACCGGAGGCCAGACCGTTCTGACCCACCTGAACAAATACCGGGCCGACTCCGGCGGGCTCTACCTGTTCAACTACGATTTTTCCACCGTCTCCACCCACACCAGCACCCCCGGCTGGATGGTGCGCATGGAGCTGACCGATCCCGACGACACCCTCTCCGTCTCCGGCCGTCTGGAATTGGAGGTCACTGAGCTGCTCCGCACCGACACCTCAGTGGTCATTGGCGAGAACGAGTACATATTGACTGCCGCCGACGCCGGCGGCCTGGAGTCCGTATTCCAGAGCTTCCAGGTGGGCGACCGGGTCACCCTCCACACCGACTGCACCTCCTCCACCCTCGAGGACGCCCAGTGGGCCAGCGGCGTGGGCGATGTGATGGTCCGGGACGGACAGATCACTGACTCCACTGCCTGGACCTATGTGGAAAAGGGCCGCGACCCCCCGCTCCGCCCTGGGCGTGCGGGAGGACGGCACCCTGGTCCTGTACGCTGTGGACGGCCGCAGGAGCGGCTACTCCGGCGGACTGAGCCAGCTGGATCTGGCGGAGGAGATGCTCTCCCAGGGCTGCGTCTGGGCGGTCAACCTGGACGGCGGCGGCTCCACCGCCATCAGTGTCTGGGTCCCCGGCCAAGAGGGCCCTCCATCGTCAACATCCCCTCCGATGGCAAGCCCCGGGCCTGCGCCACCTACCTGCTCCTGGTCTCCCGGGATGAGGGTGACGGCGATCCGGACCGGCTGGTGCTGAAAAATGACGGGCTGGTGGTCCTCACCGGCACCTCTGTGGACCTGGGGGAGACGGCCGTGCTGGACAGCGGTCTGAACATCCTTCGGGATGACCCAGGCGAGGTGGAGATCTCCTCCCTGGACGACCTGGGCCGGGTGGAGGACAACATCTACACCGCCGGCAGTGACGCGGGCACCGATACCCTGGAGCTCTGGTCCCCGGATCTGGATGTGGAGGGCACCGCCCAGATCCACGTAGTGGACCATCTCACCGGCCTCACCGGCTCCCGGGAGAACAGCACCGACGCCCTCACCTCCCTCACCCTGGAGCCTGGGAGACCAGGTCCAGCTCACTGCCCAGGGTACCTACTGGTCCCGGGCTGCCATGCGGGACGTGGGAGCCATCTCCTGGACGGTGGAGGGCAGCATCGGCTCCATCACCGAGGACGGACTGTTCACCGCTGAGGGCCCCGGGGCGCCTCCGGAACCCTCACCGCCTCTGCCGGCGGGCAGAGCCAGACCATCATGGTCTCCCTGGAGAACTCCCACGAGGACGTGCCCGAGGGGCACTGGGCCTACACCGCCGTGGACTACTGCTATGCCAACGGCCTGGTGGGCGGCATCTCGGACACTGAGTTCGGCCCTGACCTGCACATCCGCCGGGGCGACTTTTCTGCTGATGCTCTACGGCGCGGCGGGTAAGCCGGCCGTCACCTCCCCGCCTCCTTTACTGACGTATCCCCCTCCGACTACTACTACACCGCTGTGTCCTGGGCCCAGGCCAACGGTCTGGCCACCGGCGTGGGGGATGGCACCCTGGCTCCCGCCTCTGATGTCACCCGGGAGCAGGCTTTCACCATTCTGAACCAGGCCCTGCCTCTCCTGGGCATCACCTGCCAGCCCGGCGCTCTCACCGTTCTGGATCAGTTCTGCGACCGCGCCTCCCTCTCCGACTGGGCTGCCCAGCACGCTGCCACCCTGGTGGCCTATCAGATCGTGGGCGGCGACACCGACGGCAACCTGAATCCTCAGGCTTTCCTCACCCGCGCTGAGATGGCCGCTCTGCTGTATAAGCTGTCCAACTATACGCCTCCTGCCGATCTGGACCCCGGCGACCTGGTCCAGCCGGAGGACCCGGGACAGACCAGCCAGCCGGAGGAGCCCGCTGTCCCCGTGGAGGGCATCACCCTGGACACCGGGCGAACTGACCCTCCAGGCCGGCTCCAGCTATCACTTCACCCCCCGCTCTCCCCTGAGGGGAGCCGCCGGCACCGTCGTCTGGACCAGCACCGTGCCCACTGTGGCGCCAGTCACCAGCGACGGCACCATCACCAACCTGAACACCACCGGCGGGCAGGTGAGCGTCACCATTACCGCCTCCTGCGGGGACGCCTGCACCAGCGCTGTGGTCCTCTGCGACACCGCCGCCTCCGCCGGCACCGTCCGCGGGGCGGAGAACGGCCTGAACGTCCGTTCCGGCCCCAGCACCTCCCACTCTGTGGTGGGCTATCTGCGGGAAGGAGGCAGGGTCATCCTCCTCGCTCCGCCGGAAGACGGCTGGCTCCACGTCTCCTACCTCACCCAGTCCGGCCAGGCCGCTATCGGCTATGTCTCCCTGGACTATATCGTACTGGACTGATCTCAAGGCAAATAAACAGCAGAAGGCCGCCGGCGATGCCGGCGGCCTTCTGCGCTTTCTTATCTATCCTCTCTGTGTCCAGCTCCGCTGCCTCCTTCAGAAGAACAGCGCCAGCACTGAGGTGAAGATCCCACACACGCAGATGGCGATGGAACTCATGGCCCCCTGGAGGGGGCGATCTCCAGGGCCTTGGAGGTACCCACGGCGTGGCTGCTGGCGCCTATGGCTACCCCCTCCGCCACCGGGTCGGTGATGCGGAAGCATCTGGCAAACAGAGGGGCCAGCATGGCTCCTTCCACCCCCGTGATGACCACGGCGGCGGCGGTGATGCCGGGGATGCCTCCTCCGCTCTCGGAGATGCCCAGCGCGATGGCTGTGGTGACACTCTTAGGCAGCATGGAGGCAGCAAGCATCTCCTCGGCGCGGAACAGCCGGCACAGCAGCAGCACGGAGCCCATGCTGGCGGCACTGCCCGCCAGACACCCTGCCAACACGGGGAGAAAGTGTTCCCGCAGCACCTGCCGCTGTTGATAGATATTCAGGGCCAGCACCGCGGTGGCCGGGCCCAGCATCAGCTTTTTTACCAGCCCGCCGCCGGCATTGTAGCACTCCATGGGGACGCGTAATACTGTCAGCGCCCCGATCACCAGCAGGGAGGCCACCAGCACTGGGTTACAGATCAGCAGTCCTGTCCGTCTCTGGAGCTCCACCCCCAGGCACCAGCACCCCAGGGTGAGGGGCTAACCCGAAAAACGGGGAGGAAGTCACCGCTTCAAACATGACGCCCTGCCTCCTTTCTGCTCCGCCGCATCAGCAGCTGGACCGTCCAGGCGGCCGCCAGATAGACCACCGGCGTAGTCAGAAAGGTAACGGCCAGAAAGGGCAGGGCCTGGGCCCTCAGGACCTCTACATATTCCATGGTCCCTACTAAGGAGGGGATGAAAAACAGCCCCATGTTGGTCACCAGGAAGCGGGAGACTGTCTGGATCCGCCGCTCCTTGACCACGCCGGTCAAGAGCAGGGCCATGAGCAGCAGCATGCTGATGACGCTGGCGGGGAAGGCCACCGGAAGCAGGGCGGCGATCCCCCCCCCGCCAGGCACAGGGCAAAGATCAGGCTGAGTTCAGTCAGGATATGCAACAAAATCACCTCAACAAGAAGCACTCAAATACAGGACCGCCGCGGCACGCGGGCGGTCCTGTCTCTCGATCTGTGGTCTGGGAGCTCACTCCCACACTGCGGTGGAAAAGTAGTCCTCGGGGGTCTCGGCCCGGCGGATGAGGCGGGTGGAGCCGTCCTCACACAGCAGCACCTCCGCCGAGCGCAGCCGGCCGTTATACTGGTAGCCCATGGCGTGTCCATGGGCGCCGGTGTCGTGGATGACCAACAGATCGCCGATGTCGATCTTGGGCAGCATTCGGTCCACGGCGAACTTGTCGTTGTTCTCGCACAGGGCGCCGGTGACGTCGTACTGGTGGTCGCAGGGCTGGTCCTCCTTGCCCATGACGGTGATGTGGTGATAGGCACCGTAGATGGCCGGGCGCATCAGGTGGGCCGCGCAGGCGTCCACCCCAATATACTCCTTTGTAGATGTGCTTCGCATGGATGGCCCGGGTGACCAGGCAGCCGTAGGGCGCCAGCAGGAAGCGGCCCAGCTCGGTGCAGATGGCCACATCCCCCATCCCGGCGGGGACCAGCACCTCCTCATAGGCGCGGCGCACCCCTCCCCGATAACGGCGATGTCGTTGGCGGGCTGCTCCGGGCGGTAGGGCACCCCTACGCCGCCGGACAGGTTGATGAAGGTGATGTGGCAGCCGGTCTCGTTTTTCAGCTCCACGGCCATCTTGAACAGAATGGCGGCCAGGGCGGGGTAATATTCGTTGGACAGGGTGTTAGAGGCCAGGAAGGCGTGGATGCCGAACTCCTCCGCCCCCAGCTCCTTCAGCCGGCGGAAAGCCTGGGTCAGCTGCTCCCGGGTCATGCCGTACTTGGCGTCCCCCCGGGTTGTCCATGACCTGGAAGCCCTCCTCAGACTCACCCAGAGTGAAGGTCCCGCCTGGGTTGTATCGGCAGGAGATGCGCTTGGGGATATAGCCGATGGTGTCCTTCAGAAAATCGATGTGGGTGATGTCGTCCAGGTTGATGGTGGCCCCCAGCTTGCCGGCCAGGGCGAACTCCTCGGCGGGGGTGTCGTTGGAGGAGAACATGATCTCCTCCCCCCGGAAGCCGCAGCGGTCGGACATCATCAGTTCGCACAGGGAGGAGCAGTCCACGCCGCACCCCTCCTCCCGCAGGATCTTCAAGATCTGGGGGTTTGGGGTGGCCTTGACGGCGAAGAACTCCCGGTAGCCGGGGTTCCAGGAGAAAGCCTGGTACAGGCGGCGGGCATTCTCCCGGATTCCCTTTTCGTCGTACAGGTGGAATGGGGTGGGATACTGCTCTGTGATGGCCTGGAGCTGCTCCAGGGTGACAAAGGGCTTTTTCACGGGCAGACGCTCCTTTTTCAAATCTGTCAGGCGGTCCCGGGCCGGATAGCCCGCCGCCCCAAGAAAAAAAAATCGTTTTTATTGTATCGTATCCCCCATACGTTGTCAATCAACACAACCTCCAACCTGTTCCCCCACCCGGGCCCTCCTTTGGTGATTCCGGAAAAAAAGACGAAATTCGGCAATAAGACTTGCGTGTCTCCCGCTCTTCTGGTATGATTGTTCGGAAATGGAAGGGAGGAGAGGTCCATGACCGTGCTGTACGGGTCGCTGTATCGGGTTTGGGGGCCTCTCTTCTGTTCCGCAGGCGGGCAATCACCGGTGTGATTGTCTTTTTTGTGTGTCAGAGAAAGTGAGAAGGGAGTTTTATCCATGAATCCAAACGAACCCATCCGCGACGCCCGGAAGCTGGGCACCCCCAAGATGCTGGTGCTGGGCCTCCAGCACATGTTCGCCATGTTCGGCGCCACTGTGCTGGTCCCCATCCTGGTGCAGCAGTACGGTCTGCCCCTAAGCATCCAGACCACCCTGTTCTTTGCCGGCATCGGCACCCTGTTCTTCCATGTGTGCACCAAATTCAGGGTGCCTGCCTTTCTGGGCTCCTCCTTCGCCTTCCTGGGCGGCTTCAGCACCATGGCCAATCTGAACACCGGCATCTATGCGGACATGTCTCCCCAGGATAAGCTGGCCTATACCTGCGGCGGCATCGTAGTTGCCGGCCTGCTCTACCTGGCGCTGGCCCTGGTCATCCGCCTGGTGGGCGTGAAGAAGGTCATGCGCTTCTTGCCCCCGGTGGTCACCGGCCCCATCATCGTGTGCATTGGCCTGACCCTGGCCCCCTCCGCGGTGAGCAACGCCTCCACCTGCTGGCCTTTGGCCCTGATCGCCCTGGCCACCATCATCGTGTTCAACATCTGGGGCCGCGGATGTTCAAGATCATCCCCATCCTCATGGGCGTGGTGGTCTCCTATATTGCCGCCCTCATCATGAACGCCTGCGGCGTCACTGTGCTGAACGCCGCAGGAGAGGCCATCCCCTCATCGATTTCACCGCCGTGCGCGAGGCCAGCATCCTGGGCCTGCCCCCTTCCAGATGGCCAAGTTTGACCTCACCGCTATCCTGGTGATGGCCCCCATCGCCCTGGCCACCATGATGGAGCACATCGGCGACATGTCCGCCATCTCCGCCACCGTGGGTCAGAACTTCATTCAGGACCCCGGCCTGCACCGCACCCCTGGTGGGCGACGGTCTGGCCACCTCTCTGTCCGCCATGTTCGGCGGCCCCGCCAACACCACCTATGGCGAGAACACCGGCGTGCTGGTGCTGTCCAACGTCCATGATCCCCGGGTCATCCGGCTGGCAGCCAGCTATGCCATCGTCCTTTCCTTCATCCCCAAGATGGCCGAGGTCATCGGCTCCATGCCCTCTGCCATTGTGGGAGGCGTATCCTTCATCCTGTACGGCATGATCTCCGCCATCGGCGTGCGCAACATCGTGGAGAACAACGTGGACCTGACCAAGTCCCGCAACCTGATCATCGCCGCCGTGATCCTGGTGTGCGGCCTGGGCTTCTCCAGCGGCCTCACCTTCCACGTGGCAGGCACCTCCGTCACCCTCACCGGTCTGGCCATTGCCGCCTTGGCGGGCATCCTGCCCTCAACGCCATCCTCCCCCAGGAGCGGAGGCCAACAAGACCTGTCCCGAGGCGCTCTCCTCACTGAGCCGGAGGGACTATCTGCTGTTTTACCGCAAGTATTACTACCTTCAGTCCACCGCCCAGATCGCGGCAGGGAGTGACGGAGCAGGCGGTGGAGGGCAGGCTCTACCGCCTGCGGAAAAAGCTGCAACATCTGCTGGGAGGTGAGCTGTGATGCGAACAGACGACTTTGACCGCCATATCATGGAGGAGGCTCTCTCAGATCCCGCCCGCCGAGCTGCCGCGCTTCACCCCGTGGCGCCCCGCTATGGACCGTATCGTAGTGGGAACGGCCCTGCTCACTTTCCGGTTCCAGTTCTTCTATCTGCAATATCTCCTCCCCTGCTGGGGGCCACCCTGCTCTATCTGGGCTATCGCTCCCTCCGCCGGGAGAACCGGTGGTTCCGTCTCGGCTGGCTGTTGTCCGCCCTTCTGCTGGCGTCCCATATGGCCCTCGACGTGCTCGCCGCCACGCCTGTGATGGCGATGCTTGCGGCGTCTCCGCTGGGGACGGACCCTTACCTGGCTGCTTCAAAGGGGCCTCCCTGCTCATGCTGCTGGGCCTGTGGCAGGGGACCCAGGCAGTCTTTCTCTCCTCCGGGACAGAAAATCTGCCCGTGACTGGCTGGGCCAGGGCTTTCTCTGCCACCTGCTGGCCTTGGCTGTGGCACTTCGTGGGACCAGCTGGTCCCCGCCTCTCAGCCTGGCCTGCTCGGTCTCTCCATCACCAACGAGTGGCTCTACTATGGCCGGCCGATTTTCATGATCCTGCTGGAGCTCCGTTTTTCTGATCTGTATCTATCGTCAGAGCGAAACTCTATCCGGATTTGGTTACCACATCTCCCCTGTCCCTGTCCGTCTCTCTTCCCGCACTGTCCTGGCGGGCAGCTTTGCCGCTGTCCTCCTCTCCCCTGCCCATCGCGCTATGGGTCAGTGGACATATCCCAACTTCCGGCAAACCTGCCGCGCTCCTCACCCGCAGGGCGGCTGTCCAGGCCCAGGTCTCTCTGGGGCTGCCGGAGGGACATTGCCGCTGCACTGGATGCCGCGGAACTGGGCGGTGTGCGGACGCTTCGGCAGTATCAGGGTCTTCTGGTATGATCCAGAGGGGCCTGGGGACGGAGACGGACACCCCCTTTCCTGCTCAAGCTCTGACTGACGGAATAGCAGAGCCTTTGTCCTCCTGGCTCATCTTTCCCCGGAGGGACAGGTTCACGGCAGGTCCACTGGTTTCCCGGTATTCAGTCCTTCCCCCGCCTCCGTCTTCAGGAGCAGTTCTCCGTGTCCCCTTCCGGCCAGTACCACCGACAGACTATGCCGGACGGCTTTTTATGGCACGGGAGGACTGCTCTGGTATTGCCTCTCCCGAAGGTCCGGCTGGCCGGCAGGGGGAGACGGCGGGAACTATGTGAAGAGCATCCATATGTCTACCCACTTATAGACACCACCAGAATGGAGCTGGAGCGGTTGGGCGGCCACCTGCGCTATTATCCTGATAGCCTTCTCCATTCCCATCCGGCGGAAAATCTGCGGGGCTACCTGGCCTACACGGTGGACGCCAGCCAGATGCCCCAGCCTTCTGACATTCACTTCTCCAGCCCGGAGCAGTGGTCCTCTATACTGACACCTGGAGCGTCTTTCTCCGCCACCAGACCCATTGGCTCCACTACCCATTTGCCTCTATCTCCATGGCTCCTCCTATACCGGCCCGGTCCGGTCCTATCCAGACCATTCACGCTGTATTTTCCTTCCGCTTTTGATCTTTTGGTCATACGCAGCTACGGACATTCTTTACCAATTTCCCGCCGTTCACACCACAAGAACAGGATGCCCCGCCTGCGGCGGGGCATTTTTAAATCAGCCCTTTCCCCTCTCTGCGAAATTTGGTACAATGGAAAACCCGAAAGAAAGAGGGCGTCTGTATGCGTACCATTTCCGCCGCCGCCGTCACCGATGCGGTGGCAAAGCTGTGTATCAAGCCAACACTCACCTGCCCCCCGACATCGTCTCCGCCTGGACCGCACCCGCCGGGAGGAGCCTGGCCTCTTGCCAAAGAGACCCTGGGCCTGCTGTGGGACAATCTGGAGCTTGCGGGCAGGAAGAACTGCCTGTCTGTCAGGACACGGGGATGGCCTGTGTGTTTTTGGAGCTGGGCCAGGAGGTCCACATCCAGGGCGACTTTGAGCAGGCCGTCACGAGGGGGTCCGCCGGGGCTACGGCGAGGAGCTATCTGCTGGGTCCATCGTGGGTGATCCCCCTGCGCCGGGTGAACACAGAGGACAACACCCCCGCCGCCATCACCCTCCGGCTGGTGCCTGGGGACGGGTGCCGGATCACCGTGGCTCCCAAGGGCTTCGGCTCGAGGAGAATGAGCCGCCTGGGGATGCTCAAACCCGCTGACGGGGTGGGAGGGCGTGAAAAAATTCGTGGTGGAGACGGTGCGCCTGGCCGGCTCCAACCCTGTCCCCCATCGTGCTGGGCATCGGTATCGGCGGCTCCTTTGACAAGGCGGCCTATCTGGCCAAGCATGCCCTGCTCCGCCCCATCACGACCAGTCAACTCCGACCCCTT
>VOFC01002847.1_pt1 | contig 97015 bp, 99 predicted proteins | sample 5384161 | NCBI WGS metagenome assembly VOFC01 (sample SAMN12384722, study PRJNA508395) | human gut metagenome | isolation source: healthy gut B | host: Homo sapiens | reverse complement strand
AAACACGTAATAAAATCACTCTAAACAATAATCTAATGTCGATGGGAGATGTGTTGTTTTGAATGCGAAAGATGTGAAATGCCCGATTTGCGGCACAGTCAACAGAAGTCTCGATTTAGATGAGACCGACGGATGGATGGAATGTGAACACTGCCATAACGCCGTTCAGATATTGGAGTACGCTAAAAGCAGGCGTGTTCCGGTATATCAGATGGCGGATTGCAATCTCCTCGTTCCGTTGAACAAGAAAAGATAAAAAGGAGAATGGCGATGCTGGAGGATTGGACGATTTACTCTTGGTATTGCCCAAACTGTAAGACGCAGGTAGCGGGGCTAAAAAACAAGAAAAATCAAATCAGAGTTATTTGCACGAAATGCAGTGCCGAAATGGTCCGCACGGTAGTGGGCAGAAGGCACGATGTGATTGATATATATGCACCGATTGGAATGGAGCATAAGCCCGAATGCAACTATGTTATCTGGGTCGGAAACCGAAGAATGATCAAGCGGAAAAAGTTCGATGAATACCTTGAGTCGGCCTATTCTGTATGAGTCAAGTATGCGATTTGCTTGATATGGGCTGATTCGCAACATTGGAAAACGAGATGTCTCTATGTATCCTTAATGGTGCCAAGAGAAAAGCGAAAGCAAAGGAGTGAAGACTATGCAGTTTCAAAAGAAGGAAAAGCGGCAGACAACCGTTCGCTTTGATAGCCACCATGTCAGGCTACGCACCGGAGAGGTACAGAGAAAAACCGGCAGCTATATGTACCGCTGGACAGATAAGCTCGGAAAACGTAATACCATATACGCTGCAACATTGGAAGATCTCCGGGAGCAGGAGGGACAGATCCTTGTTGACCAGCATGACGGCATCAAAGCCAATATCAAAAATATCACGGTGAATGATGTATATGAGCTTTGGTGCCAACTGAAAAGAGGCATCAAGGACAGCACCATGAAAAATTACATTTATATGTATGAGTTGTTTGTGAAGCCAACTTTCGGAAAGAAGAAGCTGGTACAGGTGAAAAAATCGGATGTGCGCCGATTCTATAACCAGCTCATCGACGATAAGGTTCTGAAGCCGTCTACGGTAGATGTCATCCATAATATCGTCCACCAAGTATTTCAGATAGCCGTCGATGACGATATGATTCGCAGCAACCCTGCGGCCAATATGCTTCGGGAAATCAAAATGGCGCACGGTTCGGAAATCGAGAAAAGGAAGGCTTTGACCCTTGAGCAGGAAGAACTGTTTCTTGGCTATCTGGCCAGAACATCAAAATACCAGCACTGGTATCCTGTCTTTTATATTATGGCGAACACCGGAATGCGTGTGGGGGAAATCACTGGTCTGCGCTGGTGCGATGTGGATATGGAAAACGGCATCATCAGCGTGAACCATACGCTGGTGTACTACAACCACAGAGATGAGAAGGGCTGCTACTTCTCCATCAATACACCTAAGACAAAAGCCGGTATTCGGGAAATTCCCATGACCGAAGGTGTGAAGCAGGCATTTCTAATGGAAAAGGAGTTCCAAGAGGAGTGCGGAATGAAAAGTGTCAGCCACATTGAGGGCTATTCAGACTTCGTGTTTGTTAATCGGAACGGCGAGGTGCAGCATCAAGGCACATTGAATAAGGCTCTGCAACGGATCATGCGCGATTGTAACAGCGAAGTTCTTGAGAAAAAGGGCGTAGACTCCGATCCGGCTCTTCTGCCTAAGTTCTCGTGCCATGTGCTACGGCATACATTCGCTACAAGAATGTGCGAGAGCGGTCTGAATGTAAAGGTCGTGCAGTCTGTGCTTGGTCACGCCGATGTAACGACCACGCTCGATATTTATGTGACGGTCACGAACGACCTGAAGAAACGAGAAATCACAGCCTTTGAAACATATTTGAAAACCGGAGCCAAGCAAATGGCAAATGTATAATATAATATGGTTCTCTCCCCCTTGCGGTCGCAAAATCTGCGATTGCAGGGGGATTTCTCTTTTTGCACATTTCTCTTATTTTGAGGTTTTTCTTATACTGTTAGCAGTACGCAGGAAGGGCGGCAACAGTATGGAAAACAGTTTGGCAAATAAGAAACCTTGGCTTGTAGCTGAATGGTCAGAAAGAAACGGCAGCATCTCACCGGATGATGTACCCTATGGTTCTAAAAAACTATATTGGTGGCATGGCAGTTGTGGCCATGAGTGGCAGGCCAGCGCAAAGGCAAGATCAAGCGGCGAGAATTGCCCGATTTGCAGTAACGCCAGAATCGTTGCGGGTATCAATGACCTTGCGAGTTTGAAACCGGAACTACTGAAAGAATGGTCGCCGAAGAATACCATCCAACCGACAGAGATCGGTGTTGGCTCTCATAAGAAAGTGCTTTGGATAGGAGCTTGCGGACATGAGTGGAGCGCAGAAATACGAAATCGAGTCAGGGGAGCTGGTTGCCCCTACTGTTCACACAACGCAGTCCTTCAAGGATTTAACGACCTTGCAACTGTACTGCCGCAGGTTGCAAAGGAGTGGTCGCCTCGAAACGCACCCCTCAAGCCAACACAGGTAACGCCTTATGCAAATCGGAAAGTTTGGTGGAAATGCGAACAGGGCCATGAGTGGTTTACGCTCATATCTACACGGGCTTATGGAAGCAAATGCCCTTATTGCAGCGGAATAAAATTGCTGAAGGGATTCAATGATTTAGCTTCGCTCCATCCGCAGCTCGCATTGGAATGGTCACAAAAAAACGGCACATTATTGCCGGAGGATGTCAACGAGCGCTCTACCAAAAATGTCTGGTGGAAGTGCAGTACCTGCGGACATGAGTATAGGGCGGTAATCAAATCCAAAGTTCGTGGGTTAAAATGCCCAGTATGCACGAGGAACGCTGTGTTGCCTAGTTATAGCGATTTAGCAACTACAGACCCGGAGCTGGCACAGGAATGGAATGCGGCAAAAAACACAAGAAAGCCCACAGAGATATCAAGACTGTCACAATACCCAGTTTGGTGGAAAGGCATTTGCGGGCATGAATGGAAGGATAAAGTGTTTCACCGTGCAGTTGAAGGAGCCGGCTGCATCTACTGTGAGAAAGCATTTCTTAAGGAGCTGCCATATCTGCTTGTAACGATGTATGCAAAGCAATATGGGCTTGCGGCACGCACAGACGACGAAAAACTGATTGGGGCACGGATCGATGCGGTTATCCCGGAACTGCGGCTTGCGTTTGCCTTTTCTCAAAAAGGCACTGATAGAGAAGCCAAAGTTGCGGAGGTTCTTCACTTCCTGTGCAAAGCGAAAAGGATACAGTTATTTGTGATACGGCAGAAAGACCCGATTGCGCTTGCCACAGAAATCAAGCAAGCCTTCGCTAAGGCAAACCTATTTATAAATTCGGATAGTCAAAGGGATGTTGCCCATCTTCGGAAGCGATACTTTGCTCAAAAAGAACAATGGAAACTAAAAAGAGGAACTGCGACTTGCAGTTCCTCTTAGTCCTTTTGATTCGTTTTTACTGCATGGGCAAGCAGCATATTGAGTACCAAGCATTCCGAACAGGGATAAAAGCTACAGCTATATTTCTTCTTGGAGAGAAGCAGACCGTGAGCAATGGAATCAAGCAAGATGGTTCAATGGCATGGATGCAGCACAGACCGCAGATGAGAATAAGACCATTGTTTGCGGACACTGGCATACTTCGTATGGCCATAGCAAATACGAACACAAGGGGACCGAGTTTGGAGAAGATGCGGACTTCTCTCCCTATTATGGTCCCGGAATTATTGCCATAGATGCCTGTACAGCGTTCAGTGGAAAGGTAAATTGTCTTGTGATAGAGGATTAACGGCGTGGCGTAGTGCGGGATTGAACTTTGCATATCCGTTTATAACCACGCTTTAGACGGGCACAATATAAAGAGTGAATGTAAGCAGAGTATTGAAGTTTTTTCTAGATTCCTTACGGGACGACCTGAAACCCATTGAAATTCTGAGATTCTACTGTTATAATATTAACTACAATCTTTCGGAGGTGCGAAAGGTTGGAGTTGCACCACATACACCACTTGGAGCACCACTATGGTGTATGCTTTCAGCAGGGAAATGTACAGAGTTATCACACACGGGAAAATGTGACCTGTAAGCAAAGCACAGTATTAACAGGGCTTCTACACAGCTATTCCATGTGAGGAATCTTATCCCGACAATGAAGCCGTTGGACTCCGATAAGAAGGTTGAAAAGCGTGTTGAGGCTCCTGCGGTGGCTGCTCAGGCGGCTCCGGTTGTGGAGGAAAAAATCGATTTTTCCAATGTGGAGATCGAGCCGCTGTTTGCCGATTTTGTGGACTTTGACACGTTCAGCAAGTCCGATTTCCGTGCTGTGAAGGTCAAGGCCTGCGAAGCCGTGAAGAAGTCGAAGAAGCTGCTCAAGTTCACGCTCGACGACGGTACCGGCGAGGATCGCGTCATCCTGAGCGGCATTCATCAGTATTATGAGCCGGAGGAACTGGTGGGCAAGACCTGCATCGCTATCACCAATCTCCCGCCCCGCCCCATGATGGGCATCGACTCCTGCGGTATGCTCATCTCCGCCGTGCATCACGAAAACGGCGAAGAAAAGTTGCATTTGCTGATGGTCGATCCTCACATTCCGGCAGGCGCAAAGCTCTATTGATTGCCCCAAAATTGTCGGTGCTTACGCCACAACTTACGCCAATTTACTCCGAGCTTACGCCAAAAATGCGTTTGGAATTTTGCGATTGCAGACAAGTTCCGATAGCATACGATAAGTTCATATGATTTAAGCCCGCTGATTTCGGTCAGCGGGCTTTTTCTATTTCTGCCCCTATTACATCCTCGTGATGTGATCGTGGCTGAAGGAAAACCCCGATGTCCGAAAGTATATTGCCCAGAGAGCGGAGCTCCTCGGCGCTATCCGATTGCCGAATGATACCTTCAAGGCCGCTGCCGGTACGGGGATCACTTCGGATATTATCTTCCACTAGAAGCGTGATCGGCTGATAGATATTGAGCCCGATTGTGTGCATCTGGCCACCGACGCCGATGGAATCCGGATGAACGCCTATTTCGTGGACAACCCCGAAAAGATGTTGGGCGATATGCAGATGGTCAGCGGGCCTCACGGCATGGAGTCCGCCTGTATTGCTTATCAATCAACAAAATGTCATACGCCGCCCCGGACACTCCACTGCCCTTGAGCACGCAGCAAAAAGGCCTTTCACCGGAGAGCTTTATCCCGGGCAACTGTGTGCATGAAGTGTTCGGAGGGATTCACAAAGCTCAGCTGGTCGCTGCTCGTTTGCCGGCATGGCGGTGAGCTTTTTCCTGCTGGCACGCGCGACCAAAACACTGCCGCTTGGTACGGCTTATGCGGTCTGGACCGGCATTGGCGCGCTGGGCTCTGTGATCGTTGGCATCATCTTGTTCAAAGAGCCGGTGACAGCCGGGCGGCTCATTTTTGCTGCACTGCTGCTTATCGGCATCATCGATTTGAAGATCACGTCGGCCTGACACATACGATTATTCTGCCTCGGCCAGCGCGTCGATGCGCTGCTGCAGATCCTGAACGAACCGTCCGATGTGCAGTCCGTCGATGAGCCGGTGGTTTACCTCGAGCGCGAGGCCGAGCACGTCCCGCTCGCCCTCGCGATGATATTTGCCCCAGACAATGCGCGGGATGGCGTCGTCAGCGTCAAAATCGCGCTCATTGGTCAGCGCCGTGAGCGAGACCCACGGCAGACAGCTGAAATAGATCAGCGCGTCGCTCTCGGCTGCAGCGGAGAGAAACTCCGTCTGCGCCCGGCTCTTGGCGCGTGCCGCGCGGCAGAAATCATCCAGCGCGTTACCGGCCGGCATCGTCACGATGTGGAATTGTTCCGCACCGGGGTGCAGGTCGGTGAAGCTCGGTTCACGGCGCGCGAGCAGCACCGGCTGGCCGTTTCGGATGGCATATCGGAATGCGGTCGTGTGATTGATCGACTGTGTGCACAGCCAGACCAGAGCGTAATAAAAGGACAGGCCGCGCCGTTTCGTGTAAGTATGCAGTTCCGTGACGTCCACGGTGACGGTCACGCTGTAAAACGGATCCGACAGGCTGGAGAAGAACGTGTATGCCTCGCGCCGCAGCCAGGTATCGAGCGCGACGGGGGTTGCATCCGGAGCGTTCATTGGGGGGACCTCCTCGTTTTTTCAGCAGTATACCACGCTCTGGCGGAAAAGTGCAATTTTTTCGCAGAAACGCGCGGTGTTTACAGTTCTTTGATATATTTCTCATACGCGTGTGATAAAATACAACAATGAAATTCAGCAGCCTGGAAAGGTGATCGGTCATGAGACAACGGTTTGCAAAATGGATGATGGGCAGAAACGGGATGGATGCGCTCAACCGTCTCCTGTCCGTGCTGACGCTGATCCTGTTGATCGTCAGCATGTTCGTGCACGGCTATGCGGCGCGCATCCTGTGGTCGCTGGCCGTGCTCGGCCTGATCGTGACCTATTTCCGGATGTTTTCGCGCAATGTCTACCGCCGCCAGCAGGAAAACGGCGCATATCTGCGCCAGCGCTACAAGGTGACGAGTGCGTGGCGCGGCGCGGTCGACCGCTGGCATCAGCGGCGCGACTACCGCTTTTTTAAATGCCCCTCGTGCCGGACGCGTCTGCGTGTGCCGCGCGGCAAGGGCAAGATTAACATCGTCTGCCGCAAGTGCGGCACATCCTTCCAGCGCAAGACCTGAGGCGACGGCTGATGTTTGGATATGTGATTGCAAATCTCGAGGGCCTGACCCAGCCGCAGAAGGATCGCTATAAGGGCTGCTACTGTGGGCTGTGCCGGGTGCTCAAGCAGCGCCACGGCTTTTCCGGCCGCCTGACGCTGACATATGACATGACGTTTCTGGTGCTGCTGCTCTCGGCGCTGTATGAGGCGGATGAGGAGCGCGGCATGGAGCTGTGTCCCGCGCACCCGCTGCGCAGGCATTTTTACTGGCAGACGCGCTACACGAGACTACGCCGCCGACATGAACGTCGTGCTGGCGTATTACAATTGCCGCGACGACTGGCAGGATGACGGCAGCGCGCTGAAGTATTGGGAGTCCGAAGCGCTCAGCCGCCAGTGTGCCGCCGCGCGTGCGCGCTGGCCGCGGCAGTGCGCCGCGATCGAGCAGTGCATGGCGCAGCTGAGCGAGATCGAACAGGCGGACACCGGCGACATGGACGCTGCGGCGAACTGCTTCGGGCGGCTGATGGGCGAGCTGTTTATGACAGGGGAGCTCTGGGACGACCGTCTGCGCCCGTTTGGCGAGGCGTTGGGCCGATTCATCTATCTGCTTGACGCGGTGATCGACCTGCCGGAGGATCTCCGGCACGGGCGGTATAACCCGCTGCGCTCGCTGCCGCAGGATGCGGACCTCCACGCACTGCTGACGATGCTGCTCGGCGAGTGTTCAGCGGCGTTTGAGGCACTGCCGGTGCTGCAGGATGTGGAGTTGCTGCGTAATATTTTATATTCCGGCGTATGGCTGCGCTACGAGGCGGCCATGAAAAAACGAAAGATCGGGAGGAGCGCCGAATGAGAGACCCATATGAAGTCCTCGGTGTTTCCAGAAATGCGAGCGAAGAGGAGATCAAGGCGGCTTACCGCCGTCTGGCCAAGAAATATCATCCGGACCTGAACCCGGACGATCCGCGCGCGACGGAAAAAATGAACGAAGTCAACGCGGCCTATGACGCGATCAAAAACGGGACCGCCAATGCCTACGGCGCGTCCGGCGGCTACGGCCAGGCGGGCGGCTATGGCGGTTATGGTACCTATGGCGGCTGGGGCGCGCAGCGCGACCCCGGTATCCGGCCGGAATATCAGGCGGCGGCGAACTATATCCACGTCGGTCACTTTGCCGAGGCGCTGCAGGCGCTCTCCGGTGTGCCGACGGCCGAGCGCGACGCCAACTGGTACGCGATCAGTGCCATGGCGAACTCCGGCGCGGGCAACCGCGTGCAGGCGCTGGCGGATGCGCGGCGCGCGGCCGAGATGGACCCGACGAATCCGGACTTTCAGCGTCTGCTGCACCAGCTCGAGAGCGGCGGCGATGCGTATGCGACCTACAGCGCCGGTTATCCGAACAGCGGCTTCGGCACCGGCAGCTGGTGCGCGGATATGTGCCTGCTGAACCTGTGCTGCAATCCGTGCTTTTCGCCCTGCTGCTGAGAAAACTGCAAACGAACACCCCGGCGGGATCGCACGTCCTGCCGGGGTGTTTTGCGCTCATGCGCCGGGGAAGGTGTGCAGGTACCGGTCCGTGAACGTGGTCAGCGCGTCAAAGTCCATGCACGGGCGGTAGACGGCTTCCAGTTCGTTGTGCAGGAGGTCGGCCATGCGCAGCTGCTCGACGGCGCGCTCGAGGGCGAGCTGCTGCTGGCGGGCATCGCTGCGCATGGTGCGGCGCAGTGCCCGCTGGCGCACGGGGTCCGGCAGCACGTCGAGCCGGATGTGCCGCTGCGACAGACCGTCCGGCACGTCGTCTGCCGTTACGGCAAGGAAGCCGACGCCGCGCGATGGTACGAGCACGGCCTGCGTGCGCGACGGTATGAGCGGGTCGGGGCAGGAGAGAACGTCCAGTCCGCACCGGCCGGCGTGTGCGCGCACGATGTGCAGAAATTCTTCTGCCAGGCCGCAGCTGTCGTCGAGCAGGTACACACGCTCACACTGCGCGGCGATCGTATCAGGGAAGAAAATTCGCCCCTCACACGTGATGGCGCTTAAAAACAGCCGTTCACACCGGCCGTGTTCCGTGCCTTTGCCCGGTGTGCCGAATTCCCGCGCGCAGATGCTCTTTGCGCGGCGGCGTGCGGCCTCGCGGTCCTCGGGATAGACCAGCCCCGGCGTGGCGCGTGCGTCGAGTGCGGCGGCCGCCGCCAGATATTGCTGCGCGCGCAGGCGGAACATGGCGCAGTCGGCATTCAGGGCACGGATGCGCGCCGTGTCGAGCGCCTCCGTGCGGCAAAACGTGCCGAGGTCGAGATATTCGCCGCTCGCGCCGAAGAGCGCGGGCTCGACGGTGTGCGGTGCCGTGCCGTCGAAGAAGCCGGAGCATTTTTCCGGGAAATACACGCCGTCGAGCGAGGCCGGGTCGCCCGCGCAGTGCAGCCAGACGACCGAGAGCCCGGCGGCGCGCCCGCGTCGCCGACGCGGCGCAGGAAGGTGGACTTGCCGCAGCCCGGCCCGCCCTTGAGGATACAGAAATAGCGCTCCGGCGGCCGGAGGAACTGCCGGTGCAGCGCGTAGTAGCCCGCGCCGGTCATGGCGCTGAGAAAGTAGCGTGTTTCCAGTGCGTTGTTCATGGCGAAACCTCACATTTTCATGGTTGCTACAGCGTATGCAGCCGGCGCGGCCGTTGACAATTTCGCCCCGGGATGCTATCCTTTTCCCATCTTGATTACGGAGATTTGTCATGATCCAGACTGTTTTATTTGATTTTGACGGTACGCTGTTTGACACCGGCGAAGGTATCCTGCGCAGCGTGCAGTATGCGCTTGAGGGCTTCGGCATCCACGAGACGGACACGGCGCGTCTGCGCAAGTTTGTCGGTCCGCCGCTGCTCGATTCGTTCTCGGAGCTGTATGCCATGACGCCCGAGCAGGCGCAGGTGGCGGTCGCACGCTACCGGGAGCGGTATCTGCCTGTCGGCATCTATGAGTGCACGCTCTATCCCGGCATTCCGGAATTGCTCGAGCGGCTGCGTGCGCACGGTTTTCGCGTCGCGGTCGCGACCGGGAAGCCTACGCCGATGGCGTGCTCGATCCTGCAGCGGTTCGATCTCGAGCGGCTCTTTGACTGCGTGATCGGCTGCGAATACGACGGCACGCGCAGCACAAAGGCCGAGGTCGTTGCGGCCGCGCTTGCCGAGACGCACACGCGCCCGAGGCGCGCTCATGGTCGGCGACCGGAAGTATGATGTCACCGGTGCTGCTGCCTGCGGTGTGCCGTGTGTCGGTGTGTATTACGGTTATGCAGAGCCGGGCGAGCTGGAGGCTGCCGGAGCGGCGGCAGTGGTGCAGACCGTTGCGGAGCTGGGCGAGCGGCTGCTGCACTGGAACGAGGCATATGCGAAAAACTCCCTGCGGAATCTGAGTTCCGCAGGGAGTTTTCTGTTTTTGTCAGGACACTGCTTTTCCAAGCACGCGCAGCAGGGCAGCGCGTCCGAGATCTCCAGATCGTGATAGGCCGGGTTGAGTGAGTGCAGCCAAACACGCCCTCCGTCGCGCCGCAGCTGCTTGAGATAGGCGCTGCCGTCGTAGAGAAACACGCCAATCTCGCCGGGTGTGAGCGTCGGCTGCTGGTGCACCCAGACGGTCTGCCCGTCGTGAAAGCGCGGCTCCATGCTGTCGCCTGCAACGCGCACGCCGAAGTTCGCCTCCTCCGGCACTTCCGGACCGACCGGCTGCATCTCATAGCTCTCGCCGTCGAGAAACTGCCCCGTCCCGGCCGAGACGGCCAGCGAGTACAGCGGCAGGCTGCGCAGCGCGGGCACTTCGGGCGCGGCGGCAAAGCGCTTGCTCTCGCGCAGCAGCGCGATGTATTCCAGCGCGCGGCGGCGTCCCTCCGCATTCAGCCCCGCAAGCAGACCGCCGGCATCCCCGCCGGAGAACGTGCCCGCGATATCATCCACGTCCAGCACGCGGCAGAGCGTCAAAAACTGCTGCGCGTTTGGAAGCGTGGCGTCATTTTCCCACTTTGAAACTGCCTGATTCGACACCGGCATCACCGGCCTCGGCCATGGCCTCGGCCAGCGCCTGCTGGCGCATACCGTGCGCGCGGCGCAGGGAAGCGATCGTTTTGCCAAAGGTTTTGTACATATGCAGCACCTCAAACACAATATATCGCATCCGACGAAAAAACACAAGAAGAATATCCGAAAAAGATAAGAAAGCGCTTTAAATATCCCGAAAAGAGATTTATAATAGAGGCAATCTCTTTGCAGGAGAACGCACTATGGAACGCATGATCTTACATTCGGATATCAACGCCTGCTATGCGAGCATCGAGCTGCTGCGCCATCCGGAGCTGCGCGGCCGTCCGGTTGCGGTCGGCGGGGAGCGGGAGCTGCGCCACGGCATCATTTTAGCCAAGGATCAGATGGCGCGTGCCGCCGGTGTGCGCACGGGCATGACGCTCTGGGCGGCGCGGCAGCAGTGCCCGGAGCTGACGATCCTGCCGCCGGATTTCGACCTGTACTACGACTACTCGCGCCGTGTGCGGAGGTGTATGCCGACTTCACCGACCGATGCGAGCCGTTCGGCATGGATGAGTGCTGGCTGGACATGACCGGCTGCGTCGGCCATGAGGACGCGCTGCAGACGGCGCAGGCGGTGCGGCAGCGCGTGCTCGATGCCACGGGGCTGACGGTGAGCGTCGGCGTGTCGTGGTGCAAGGTGATCGCAAAGCTCGGCTCTGGACTACCGCAAGCCGAACGCCGTGACGGTCATTGACCGCGCACGCTTTGCCGACATGGTCTGGCCACTGCCGGTGGGCAGCCTGCTCTTTGCCGGGCGCAGCTCGGTGCGGCAGCTCGAGCGGCTGGGCATCCGCACGGTCGGCGCGCTCGCGGCGGCGGATGCGGATATGCTCCGGCAGCGCTTCGGCAAGAGCGGGGTGCAGCTGCACGCCTATGCCAACGGGTATGACCCCACGCCGGTGCACCGCGTCGAGGATCTGCCGCCGCCGAAATCCATCGGCAACAGCGCCACCGCGCCGCGTGACCTCATCTGCGAGGCGGACGCGCGCGCGGCGCTGCTGTCGCTTTCCGAGAGCGTGGGTGCGCGTCTGCGGCTGGAGGGGTACCAGTGCCGCACGGTGGAGCTGAGCGTGCGCACGGCAGACCTGCGCTGGTGCAGTCACCGCATGGCGCTGCGGCACCCGTCCGACCTGACGAGTGAGCTGCTCGACGCGGCGCTGGCCCTGTGCGAGCAGGCGCACCTGTGGCCCGATCCGCTGCGCAGTATCGGCATCCGCGCGCTGGAGCTGGTGCCTGCGTGTGCGCCGCATCAGCTGGATCTGTTTGAGGATGCGGAGCACCGTGCGCGGCAGCGGCAGCTCGACATCACGCTCGATAACCTCCGCGCCCGCTACGGCAAGACCTGTGTCCTGCGCGGCCGCGCCTGTTTGACCCGGCGCTCGGCCTTGTCCAGCGCGAGGAGCACGCATTTTTGCGCAAATAAAAAGGCACGCACCGTCCCAATGGGACCGTGCGTGCTGATTTTTATGGGTTCAGAAGCCGAGCTTCATGCCGCCGGCGATCTTGTTGACCGTGGCATCAGAGGCCGCCTCGTACTGGCGCAGCGCCTCGTTGACGGCTGCCAGCACCAGATCCTCGAGCATCTCGACATCATCGGGATCGACCGCTTCGGGCTTGATCTCGATCTTGGTGACCTCACGGTTGCCGTTGACAACGGCCGTAACCATGCCGCCGCCGGCCTTCGCCGTGAACTCTTTCTTCCTCCAGCTCCTTCTGCATCCGCAGGAAGTCCTGCTGCATCTTCTGCGCCTGCTTCATCATGTTGGCCTGATTCATGCCGCCATAACCGCCGCGAAAACCGCCTCTTGCCATGTTTGTATCCTCCTGTGAATCAAAAAATTTTTTATCGGATCGTTACGTTCGGGAAGCGTGTCAGCTCCTCGATCTGCCGCTGCTTGATCTGGGTCGCTGTGTCCATCGGCTGCATGACCACGCGGACATTTTGCCCGGTCAGTGTCTGCACGGCCAGACGGAATTTCTCCGCGATCTCGGCTTGTTGAACATCGGGTAGGCCGGAGCCTTGTTCAGGTGCAGCGTCAGCGTGCCGTCGGCCAGCTCACCGGCTGCCTGCAGTGGGTCAAGCAGCAGGTTGTAAAGGCCAATCGGCAGCTCATGCTCCATATACGCGCACAGTGCCTGCCAGTCGAACGCGCCGGTGGGCGCGGGGGCAGGCTCCGGCTCTGGTGCGGGTTCCGGGACCATTTCCGGTTCCGGTTCCGGAATGGGAGGCGCGGGTGGCTCTGGTGTGTGCTCTGCTTTGGGCGTGGGACGCGGTTCCGGTCTCGGTGCCGGCGGCATTTCCCAGGGCGGCCGCTCTTCCGGCGGAGCCATCGACTCCGGGGGCGGCTCCCACGGGGGCACGTCGTCATACACCGGTTTTGGCTCAGGTTTTGCCTTCGGCGCGGAGACCGGCGGTGCGGGCGGCTCCCACGGGGGGGCGTCATCAAATACCGGTTTTGGTTCCGGTTTGGGCTGTGCTGCCTGCGCCGGGCTCGATTTCGGCACGGGCTCCAGCTGCGGGGCAGGGGCCGGTTTTGCCGGAGCGGCTGCTGCCGGTGCGGGGATATCTCCGCTGCGCACAGCCTGTTCGAGCTTGTCCATGCGCGCGCACAGCGTCGGCACATCGTCGCATAGCTCCGGCCGGCAGAGCCGGATCAGGCACAGCTCCGCCGCGATGCGCGGGTTCGGCTGCGATGCCATCGCGCCGAGCGTCTGCTGGATGCTCTGAAGGTTTGCCAGCAGCTGCGCCGGTGTGAAGGCGCCGGAGAGCGAGCGCAGCGTTTCGCTGTCGTATCCGCCGGAGAGCAGCTCCCGGCCGCCGCGCGGCGCAACGGCCTGCATGAGCAGGTCGCGCTGGAGCATGCTCAGCTCGTCGAGCAGGGCAGCGGGGTCTTTCCCGTCCTGCCAGAGGCTGCGGAATTGTTCAAGTGTTTTTGCGGTGTCGCCGTCGGCAATGCTCTGCAGCAGCCGCGCCGTGCGCAGGTTGCCGGCAAGGCCCATGGCGGAGATGACCGCTTCGGTGGTGATCACATCGCTGCCGGAGCACTGGTCGAGCAGCGTCAGCGCGTCGCGCATACCGCCGTCCGCCATGCGGGCGAGCAGCGCGGCCGCATCCGGCTGCAGGTCCAGGTGCTCCTGCTGTGCGACATAGTTCAGGCGCGCGGTGATCGTGTCGACCGGGATGCGCTTGAAGCTGTGCCGCTGGCAGCGGGACAGGATCGTTGCCGGGACTTGTGCAGCTCCGTTGTTGCGAGGATGAACATGAGGTGCTCCGGCGGCTCTTCAAGGATTTTCAGCAGGGCATTGAACGCCGAGTTGCTGAGCATGTGCACCTCGTCGACGATATACACGCGCTTGCGCACGCTGGCGGGGGAAAACACCGCCTCATCGCGCAGGGCGCGCACGTCTGTCGACGCCGTTGTTGGACGCGGCGTCCAGCTCGACCACGTCGAGGACCGACCCGTCGTCGATACCGCGGCAGGCGGCGCACCGGTTGCACGGATTGCCGTTGACCGGATGTTCGCAGTTGACCGCCTTGGCCAGAATCTTGGCGCAAGTGGTCTTGCCGGTCCCGCGCGTGCCGATGAACAGATAGGCGTGGGACAGCCGACCGGTCTCGACCTGCTTTTTCAGCGTCTCGGTAATATGCTCCTGACCGACAACGTCGTCAAACGTCTTCGGCCGGTATTTGCGGTAGAGCGCCTGATACATAATTGCGCGCTTCACCTCCGGCAGCGGAAAACATGAAAAAACGTGACCATTGACAAGACTGCACACCCACCTTTGAATAGACGACATGCCCGTTACCACAGCAGCCAGCTCGGGCTCGGCGCCCCCACGGCACACGGAGTGACCTGCTTAATGCTGCTCGGTTCCCCGCCTGACATGGTTCACAAGGCTCCGTTGCGCGGGACCGAACCTTCAACGCCGCTTACTGCGGGCAGACGACACATCAACCTATCCGGGGGCGGGAATTCATCCCTGCTATAGCGGATTGCAGGTACAGGACACCGCTGGCTCCCCGACTAGTGCAGCCTTGTCAATGGCCACGTGCAAGTATTCTACTACAAAAGCGGCGATTGCGCAAGAGCGGGAAGCAATTTTCTTGCGCGGGATTTTTTGCATAAAAAAATCGCGGGAACGGAAAAAATGGTCTTTACAAATGTGAAAAATGTGCTATAATGAACAAGCCTTGTGGGGGCGTAGCTCAGCTGGGAGAGCGTTCGGTTCGCATCCGAGAGGTCAAGGGTTCGAATCCCTCCGTCTCCACCAAATCAAAAATCCGAACCTTTGTCCGAAGGGACAGAGGTTCGGATTTTTTTATTTTCCGAAAGATTCGGCATTTTGAAGGGAGAAGCAGCGGTGATTTTTGATTATGAGCGGCGCATTCAGGCTTTGGAAGCCAGAGTGCAGGCGCTGGAGGATGCGCTGAAAAAAGAGCGGGCTGCGCAAGTGCCGGATGCGCAGGCGCAGGAAAAGGTGACTGCGCAAAGCAGTCCGGCACCTGCCGTGCAGACACCGGAGAAAGCGCCGGAACAGAGTCTGGCAGCCGCCGCGGAAACGCGGGAAAAAACACCGGAACAAAGCCCGGCACAGCAGACGGTCTCGGCTCAGCTCCGGGCGGCGCTGGATGCACCGGCCGATCCGAGCTGCTTTCAGTACATGCCGGAGCCGGGGACTGCGACCAATGGACTTTCTTGGTATGGTGCGGAACATCCGAAACCGGAGCGTGCGCTGCAGAAGCTGGTCGGCAAGGGGCTCCGGATCACGGCCTACACCGGGTTTGATGCGGAGCGTGTTGTCATTCCGGCGAAGATCGGCGGGCTGCCGGTCGTCAGCATCGGCGAGAAAGTGTTCAAGAACACGACCGTCTCGGAGGTGATCCTGCCGGGGTCGATCAAGGCCATTCTCAGAGAGGCGTTTTCTGGCTGCAAGCGCCTGCAGCATATTGACCTGCCGGATGGCTTGGAATATTTGGGGGGCCACTGCTTTGCGGGCAGCGGACTTACGGCGCTGCATTTTCCGGATCGTCTGAAAACGATTCCGGAGGGTTGCTGCGGCGGCTGCGCAAACCTGAGTGACGTGACATTTGGTCAGCAGGTGCAGACGATCCAGGGGAGTGCTTTCCATGCCTGCAAAAAACTGCAGACGGTTTCCTTTCCCGAATCGCTGCTTCGGGTCGATAACGACGCTTTTGAGAAGACGGCGATCACACGTTTTATTTTTCCGGCCGGTGTGCAAGAGGTCGGAGATGTCAAGCATAGTCGTTTCTATATTGAGCCGCGCTACCCAGAATTCGATAGGACAATATCGGACAGCCCTGTTCTGGTTTTTCTAGGAATGGATGCGGTTCTCAAAATAATCGACCCTACCAATATTGCGCTTATCTACTGCCTGCCGGGCAGCAAGGTACAGCAGATCGCACGGGATAAAGGCATACCCGTCCGGCCGCTGAGCGAGTTTCAAATGGAGGATGCATGACCCATGGTCGATCATATGCTTGTACGTGGAGCAAAGGTCCACAACCTGAAAAATATTGACGTGGACATTCCGCTGAATCAGATCGTCGGCATCGCGGGCGTGTCCGGTTCCGGCAAGTCGTCGCTGGCGCTGGGTGTGCTGTACGCCGAGGGCTCGCGCCGCTATCTGGAGGCGCTGTCGACCTACACGCGCCGCCGGATGACGCAGGCCGCCCGCGCGGCAGTCGATGACGTGCTGTACGTTCCTGCGGCGCTGGCGCTGCACCAGCGCCCCGGCGTGCCCGGCATCCGCAGCACGTTCGGCACGGGGACGGAGCTCTTGAACAGCCTGCGGCTCATGTACTCCCGCCTCGCCAGCCACCGCTGCCCCAACGGGCACTACTTGCCGCCGACGCTGCTGGTCGCCGCGGGGAAGGAGCTGACCTGCCCGGAGTGCGGCGTGCATTTTTACGCACCGAGCGCCGAGGAGCTGGCCTTCAACTCGCAGGGCGCGTGCCCAAGATGCGGCGGCACGGGCAGTGTGCGCACGGTGGACATGGCGTCGCTGGTGCCGGATGATTCGCTCACGATCGACGAGGGGGCGGTGGCGCCGTGGAACAGTCTCATGTGGTCGCTGATGACGGACGTCTGCCGGGAGATGGGCGTGCGCACGGACGTGCCCTTCCGCGACCTGACGGAGCGGGAAAAGGACATCGTCTTCCACGGCCCGGCGGAGAAGAAGCACATCTTCTACCACGCCAAAAACTCCAATCAGGCGGGAGAGCTGGACTTTACCTACTTTAACGCCGTCTACACCGTGGAAAATGCCCTTGCCAAGGTCAAGGACGAGAAGGGCATGAAGCGCGTCGAGAAGTTTCTGAAAGAGGACGTGTGCCCGGACTGTCATGGCACGCGCCTGTCCGCTGCGGCCCGCGCGCCGAAGCTGCGGGGCATTTCACTGGACAAAGCGTGCACGATGACGCTCTCGGAGCTGTATGACTGGGTGCAGGGTGTGCCGGACAGCCTGCCGGAGGAGATGCGCCCCATGGCGGGGAGCATCTGCGAGGCTTTTACGGGCACGGCGCGGCGGCTGCTCGACCTGGGGCTCGGCTACCTGACGCTCGACCGCTCCGCGGCGACGCTCTCGACCGGCGAGCGGCAGCGGATGCAGCTGGCCCGCGCCGTGCGCAACCGCACGACTGGCGTGCTCTATGTGCTCGATGAGCCGAGCATCGGTCTGCACCCGGCCAACATCGTGGGCCTCACCGGAGTGATGCACGACCTCGTGGCGGACGGCAATTCCGTCATTCTCGTCGATCACGACACGCAGATCCTGAAGGAATCCGACTGGATCATTGAGATGGGGCCGGAGGCCGGCGCAAAGGGCGGCCGCGTCATTGCACAGGGCACGGTGTCCGCAGTCGCGGCAGATCCCGCCTCGCAGATCGGCCCGTTCCTGTCCGGAGCGCCGGAGGCGCCTTTGCGCCCGCGCGCCGGGAAAGCCGACATGTTTGCGCAGGGAGTTATTCATCTGGCCACGACGCAGATCCATACGGTCAAGCCGCTGGCGGTCACAATCCCCAAGGGGCGGCTGACGGTCGTGACCGGTGTGTCCGGCTCCGGCAAGACGACCATGGTGCTCGAGAGCCTGATTCCCGCGCTGGAGGCCGGCATCAGCGGCCATGCGCTGCCGCCGCACATTCGGTCGGTCAGCGCCGAGGGCATCGCGCACGTCAAGCTCATCGATGCGACGCCCATCGGCATCAACGTCCGCTCCACCGTGGCCACCTATGCCGGCGTGCATGATGAGCTGCGCAAGCTCTATGCCAGATCGCCGGATGCAAAGGCGCGCGGCTGCAAGGCCGGCGATTTTTCCTACAACACGGGCTCGCTGCGTTGTCCCGGCTGCGATGGAACGGGCGTGGTGAGTCTGGATGTGCAGTTTCTGCCGGATGTGAATATCCCTTGCCCGGACTGCCGCGGCTCGCGCTACGCGCGCGCGGCGTATGATATCAGGCTGACGAACAGGGCAGGGCAATCCGCCTCTCTGCCGGAGCTGATGGACATGGACGTCAACACCGCGCTCCCGTTCTGTGCAGACAGAAAAACGGTCAGCCAGAAGCTGCAGGTGCTGCAGCAGCTCGGCCTCGGTTACCTCACGCTCGGCGAGGAAACGCCGAGCCTCTCCGGCGGCGAGGCGCAGCGGCTGAAGCTGGCCAGCGAGATCGGACGCATCCAGACGGATTCCGTGTTCGTTTTCGACGAGCCGAGCATCGGCCTGCACCCGCTGGATGTGCGGGTGTTGCTGGGCGTGTTTCAGGCGCTGCTGGACCATGGCGCGACGGTCATCGTCATTGAGCACGATCTTGATGTGATCCGCAGTGCTGACTATGTCATCGACATGGGCCCCGGCGGGGGCGACGCCGGCGGGCGGATCGTCGCCGCCGGAACACCGGAGGAGATCCGGCAAGATCCCGACAGCATCACGGGCAGATACCTTTGAAGGCAGCAAAAACCGCCGCTTCCGTAATGGGAAGCGGCGGTTCCTGTTTGTATTCGCTCAGAACTTGATGTCGGTGGGCTTGCGGTCGAACATGGTGTTGACCTGCTTATAGAGCCAGCCCATCAGCTTCTGGTCCAGATTCCAGAAGTACACCACAAACAGCGCACCGACGACGGTGGCGGAAGTGGTGAGCGTCTTCTTCAGGACTTTTGCAACCACAGGATTCATAGTTTGCTCCTTTCCGGCCGGGGTGGCTTACTTCTTGGCGAGACCCTTCTGGCGAGCGTACTCGGCAGCGCCCAGAGCGCCCATCAGCTGCGGGTCGGTCTTCAGCTCAACGACTTTGAACTTCAGCACGTGCTCGATGGCCTGCTTCAGGCCCGCGTTCTTCGCGCAGCCGCCCGTCAGCGTGATGCTGTCGGTGGCGCCGGCCTTCTTGGCCATGACGAAGCAGCGCTTGGCAACGGCCATCTCGATGCCGGCAGCGATCTCGTCGGTCGGCTTGCCTTCGCCCACGAGGGTGATGACTTCGGACTCAGCGAAAACGGTGCACTGGGCCGTGATCGGGATGACGTTCTTCGCCGTCAGGGACAGGTTCGAGAACTCCGGCAGGCTCATCTCGAAGGAGCGGGCCATAGCCTCGAAGAAGCGGCCGGTACCGGCGGAGCACTTATCGTTCATCGCGAAGCTCTTGACGGTGCCGTCGGTGTCGATGCTGATGCCCTTCACGTCCTGGCCGCCGATATCGATGATGGCGCGGACTTCCGGATTCGTGACGTGCACGCCCATGGCGTGGCAGGAGATCTCGGAGATGTTCTCGTCAGCAAACGGGACCTTGTTGCGGCCGTAGCCGGTGCCGATCAGGTAAGCGAGCTCCTTGGAGTCCTTCAGGCCAACCTTGCCGCAGACTTCTTCCATCGCCGCGATCGCGGACTGCTCCGCATTGATCTTGCTGCGGATCGTGGTGTCGGCGCACATTTTGCCGTTCTCATCAAGAATAACTGCCTTCGTGTAGGTGGAACCTACGTCGCATCCGCCAAAGTATTTCATAGTATTTAAATCCTTTCCTTCAATTCAAAAAAGTTTACATGCACACGTCGTCCGCAAAGTCGAGCAGGCTCTCGTCGACCGGGGTGGCGTGCATGACGGTGTCCATATAGCTCGAGACCGTGTCACGCATGGTGCGGCGCGAAACAGTACGCGGATCCATCAGGTCGTGCGGGATCCAGATCAGGTGCAGACCCAGCTCGCGGCCCTGCTCGTCGAGCAGGCCCTGAACGGTAGCCATGTTCTTGCACGCGACGTGCTGCCACATGATGACGATGCCGGTGTTCCAAGCCTCGCACTGACGCCACAGCTCGGTGACGACGTTGTGGTAACCGCCGTTGGTGTGGCGGCGCATGACCATGCGCTCGTACAGACGAGCCATGTCGCGCAGCGCCTCGGTCTCATCGGAGGTGTTGAGGTGCTTGGTGAAGTTGAGGGACTCCATCTCAACGACGACGTTGATGCCCCAGCTGTTGGCCAGCCAGTTGGAGAAGTTGGCGTAGTAGTGCGGGGGGCAGCTCCAGGTGATGGCGCGGTAGCGCATCTTGTTGCGCCAGGCCTGCTCCTTGTTCTTGTAGCCCTTGAGGAGGATCTTGTTGACCTTCTCGCAGGACTTGATGGTACGCGGGTCGAGGCCGCCGTCCATCTCATAGCACCACTTGCGGAACAGCTCGTAGGTCGGGCCGATTAGCTGCGGATAAGCGGTCTTGTTGATCTCCCACTTCTGCAGCTCGTAGTCGGTCTCGGTGTTGAAGCGCTTCATAGCGGCGAAGTAAGCATCCCAGTTCCACTTCTCGCCGGTCTGCTTCTCGATGAAGCGGATGCACTCCTTGACGTCTTCGACAGCGGCGTCGAGCGTCAGCTCATCCTCGTAGCGGACGGGGAAGCACAGGTGATGCACCGGGATATCGGGGAAGCGGCGGGAGAAGTAGCTGGATGCCATGACGGAGCCGTCACACGGCATGGAGCTGGAGATGTAGCAGCTGCCCAGATGCGGCAGGGCGTCGATGACGAGCGCGCCGCACTCGGACGTCGGAACCGGGCAGGTATCGGCCGGGAGACCGAAGGACTCGACGGCGTCGATGTACGGGATGCAGGTGAGCTGGTCGATCTCGGAGACCAGGAACACCGGCAGCAGCTGATGCGGGATGCCGTACAGAGTCGGGAAGCCGGCCATGATCTGCGCCATGGTCATCTCGTCGATCAGAACGAGCTTGCTGTTGAGCTCTTCGCTGTTGCCGTTGCGTCTGTCGCCCTTGGCAAGAATGACAAGGTTCTCAGCGACGTAGCGGTAGATGCAGTAGGTAAGCTCGTGGCTCATGCGCAGGTTGGAGCCGCGCAGGCCGAGGATGTTCTTATCCATGAAGCTGTGGCAGCAGAAGTAAGACACCATCCAGCGATAGTACAGCGTCTGGTTCATAGCCGGGATCAGGTCCTTGGAGAAGGACATGAGCAGCATACCCCACAGACGAGCCCATTCATAGAAGTCATAGACCGTGTCTTTGATACCGCGCCACTCACGGCGGACGGTGCACATGGCGCCGTCGCGATACAGGCGGCCGAGGTGACGCTCACCGTTGAGGATGAGGTCGATCTTATCCTTCATAGAGGCAGCCGCAAAGGCCTTGTACTCTTCTTTGATACGGTCACGGTCGGAAATGAGAATGTTCTTCCAGCCCTCGCCGAACTTTTTCCAGTCGGTCTCCTTGAACATGTCCCAGAAGATGCCGCCGACCAGTTTCAGGTTCTCTGCCTGAGCAGCCCAGTCCATTCTGTCTTTCGCTTTGAAGAATTTCGGATTGGGATATTTCACCTTGCCCATTACTTGGCACCCCTTTCTCTCTGGATCTTCTTGATCTCCAGGCTCTCCACGAACGCCTGAACGCGCGTGCGGAGCTGACCCGAGTAGCCGTTGTTATACACACGGTCGATACTCAGGACCGGCCAGCCGTACTCGGTGTTCATGACGTAGCTCGCCAGAGCACGCTCGAAGCCCCAGTAGTCGCAGTACTTCATCTGCTCGTAGATGATGCCGTCCGCCTTGTACTCGTGAGCCAGGCGGTCGGCCGTCTCGCGGCGCTGGTGCACCTTCTCGTCGGAGATGTAACGAGCGCACTCGCTGGTCTCCATGTAGTGGCGGCAGATCTGACGCAGGACGTCTTCCTCGTCGTTGAGCTCGATGACCTCGCGGCCCGGCGTGCTGCCGAAGCAGAAACGGTCGGACACGATGAGCGCGCCGCAGCCCTCGATGAGCTTTGTCAGGCTCGGATCGTCGATCTCGCTGCCGACGATGGCCACGCGGGCGCGGTACGGATTCTTGGCGTCCGGCTTGCGCTTTTTGAGCTCGGCGAGCGTCTCGCGCAGGTAGGGCAGGATGAGCGCCTTGGGGCAGGTATAGCTCACAAGGTTGAGGATGTGGAACTCGTAGCCCGTGATGATCGGGTTGTCGAGCTTGCGCATCTCAGCAATTTCGCTGATGATCTTGCAGACCTCGTTGTGCTCGGCGACGGCCTTGCGCAGCGCCTCGTCGGACGTATCAACGCCGAAGGTCTCGGTCAGACGGTTGAGCACGTGCTCGCGCATCTGCGTGGTGTAGGAATCAATGTAGTAATCGGTCACCTTGAGCGGCATGTCGGTATGCGTGACAAAGAATTTCTCCTTGCTGTTGACCTTCAGGACCTCGAAGTGCTCCATGGAGCGGTTCATGGCCGAGCAGGCGTCCACGCCGATCATCGCATCCAGGAACTGGTAGCCACCCTCGATTGCACGCTCGACGAGCGCACGTGCGTAGTCACAGGTATAGTTGGACATGTAGTACGTCGAGATATCCAGCGAACCGGTCTTGGGTGCTCTGAGTCGCACAGAGATGCAGTTGTCTACGTTGAGGAGGACCTCCGGAATGTGATAGCAGGTGTAGCCGAGGACGATGCTGCCGTCCGCCTGCGCCTGCCGCACCAACTCGTTGTTGGCGTCTTCCAGAAGGTTTTCAAAGTAGATCAGATGCTTCAGATCTTTCAAATGTTTCCCCTTCCTTCCTGATGGTTGTTGTTTCTTGCTCTGGTATTACCAGAATTCAGCATTATCATATAGCAGTGTTTCAGAAAAAGCAATGTTATGTGTCGCATTTTTAACATTTTCGGAAATATGTCGACATTTGCGCTTGACAGTCCGTCAAAATGATGATAAATTCAAATGTGAAGACGCTTGGTAATACCAAATACATTTTGGGGGTGGAACGATGGGATTTGACAAGATCGAGGCGGTCTCGCTCACGGATCAGTTCGTGCAGAAGATCGAGAGCATGATCATTTCCGGGGAATTGATGCCCGGCGACCAGCTGCCGCCGGCGCGGGAGCTGAGCGCGCGCATGGGCGTGAGCCGGCCGGTGATCTCGGCTGGCCTGATCGAACTGGAGAAGATGGGCTTTGTGGAGATCGTGGCGCGTCAGGGCGTGTACGTCAGCGATTACCGCAAGACTGGTTCGCTCGATACACTTACGGCGCTGCTGAACTATAACGGCGGCGTCATGCGCGACGATGAGGTGCGCTCGCTTATGGAAGTGCGCAGCGCGAACGAGTGCCTGTGCGTGAAGCTGGTGGTCGAGCGCGCCACGCAGGACGAGCTCGATGGGCTTGCGCCCATGCTGGACGCAATCAAGGACGCAAAAACCGACCAGGAGGGCGCCGAGGCGACGTTTCAGTTCCATCATGCGCTGAGCGTTTTGTCGCGCAATACGTTTTTGCCGCTGCTGTATAACTCCATCCATACCTACGGTCTGCACTTCTGGAGTCTGTATCGTAAGCGCTATGGCGCCAATCGGCTGTATCAGAACAAGCTCGAGCTCTACCGCGCGCTGCTCGATCGCGATGCCGAGCGTGCACAGGCGTTCACCTCCGATATGCTTGACGGCGTTGTCAACGGCACGTTCTCGCTCTATAGTCATCCCAATCAGACGTGACGCAGCGCATAGAAAAACCGCAGGGTCCGGTCGGACCCTGCGGTTTTTGACTGCCGGTTGGGAAGAAGAGGTGAAAACCTTGTGAGCACCGGCGAGCCGTTCACGGGCGTGTAAGGGTGGCCACGCACCGGGCGCTGGTGATGGTACACAGCAGGTAACTGTCCCACTGTGGTATTACCACGCAACGCGGCATCATCGTAACCCGAATCTTTACGGATGGCAAGCGGAAAATGCGAAGTTGACAAATTATCAGCAATGTGTTTCTGCGCCATGGTCGGAAACTATGAAAAACGCAGAATTCCTGCGCAGACTTTTCTGGTAATACCAAATATCCAGATAACTTCAGATGACGTAGTCGTTCGCAGCGCGCGCCGTCTGCTGCTCGAGCAGATCCTGCAGTGTGATGCCGTCAAGATAGCTGCGGATGACCCGCTCCAGCCCCTCCCACATGGGCAGGGTGGCGCACTCTCCGCAGCGCGGGCAAGCATTCGGGTGCTGTTCGAGACAGGCGACGGGCGCGAGCCCGCCCTCGGTCAGACGCAGAATCTCACCGACGGTATAGTCCTTTGGCGCGCGGGCCAGCCGGTAGCCGCCCTGATAGCCGCGCGTGGTGCGCAGAATGTCCGATTTGCTCAGCATGGGTACGATCTGCTCCAGATATTTTTTCGAGATCTCCTGCCGCTGCGCGATGTCTTTGAGCGCGACATAGCCATCGCCCTGGTGTGCTGCCAGGTCGAGCATCATGCGCAGGGCATACCGTCCCTTTGTGGATATTTTCATGGGTGATCCCCCTTTTAAGATACCACAATAATAACATATGATTACTAGGCTTTCAAGCGGTTTCTGACACACGCTGCGGAAGATGACGGCTCGCTTGACAGATGCTTGACGAACTACTATAATAAGGACATATTTCCGACCGGAACGCACCGCGCGTGTGCCGTATGGCCGGAAGTCTGTGCGTTTAGCGGCAAATTGCGCTCGGAGGGGCCCATGGACAGCAGAATGAAAAAACTCACGCAGTACGTTGTGCCGACGATCCTCGGCAACTGCGCATATTTTCTCTTTACGATCATTGACGGCATTTTTGTCGGTCAGGGCGTCGGAACGGACGCGCTCGGCGCGGTCAATCTGGTCTGGCCGTTTGTGATGGTGCTCAATGCCATCATCATGCTCACGGTCATCGGCGGTGTGACGGTCTCGGCCGTGCGCATCGGCCGCGGGGACATTGCCGGGGCGAATCAGGCGTTCATGCATTCGCTGGCAGGCACGCTGACGGCCGCGTTCGTCATGATGCTCATCGGCACGTGCCTGACGTCCCGGATCGCAACGCTGCTCGGTGCGAACGAGACCTACCATCAGCTCGTGTGCGACTATCTGTTCTGGTACTCGCTCTTTGCCGTGCCGTCGGGACTGATGACGTTTCTAAATAACTACTGCCGCAACGACGGCTCGCCCGTGCTCGTGAGCGTGGGCTCGACGATCGCGACGGTGATCAATATTTTTCTCGACTGGCTGTTTGTGTTCCCGCTGCAAAAGGGACTTATGGGTGCGGCCATCGCGACCGGCATTTCACAGACGTGCGGCATGCTGATCGTATCGTCGCACTTCATTCTGCGCCGCGGCCGGCTGCGGGTGAGCCGGTTTCATTTTTCAGGCCCGCTTGCGCGCAAGCTGCTCCTGCGCGGCACGCCGGAGGCCATTGCACAGTTTGCCGTCCCGGTGGCGACGCTGTGCACGAACTATGTCCTGCTTGCCCGCCTCGGCGACATGGCCGTGAACGCCTATTCGATCATCTGCTATGTGGCGTCGTTCTCCGCGGCGATTTTCATCGGCGTCTCGAGCGGTCTGCAGCCGCTGTTCGGCCAGAGCTACGGCGCGAAGGATGCGCGAGGCCTCAAGTGGTATTTTCGCGCGGGCGCGCTCATTGACCTGGTCGGCAGTGCGCTCATCAATGTGGTGCTGCTGTTTGTCGGCGGGCCGATCTGCAAAATGTTCGGCGCCGATGCGCAGACGCTTGCCTGCACGGTGCAGTACATGCCGCGCTATGCCTGGGGCTTTATCATCATGAGCGTGAATACGCTCATATCGGCCTATCTCTATTCGACCAAGCGCACGAAGCAGGCAGTGATTTTGAATGTTTGCCGCAGTTTCCTGCTCGACAGTGCGGTCATTTTTGCCGTGCCGGCCATTTTCGGCGGCAGCGCCGTCTGGCTGACGATGGGTATCTATGAGGGGCTGGCGCTGGTGCTCGGAATCGTGCTCCTGCGCACCTCGGAGCGCAACGGCATTGTGTTCCGCTGAAACTGCATAGCAAAAGGCCGTCGGTCGGAAAACCGGCGGCCTTTTGCTGTCTCGATTTATTTGCCCACGCAAAAGCGCGCGAAGATGCGGTTCGTAATGTCCTCGCGGATGGAGGCACCTGTCAGCTCACCGATGGCGGCCATGGCTTCCTCGGCCTCCGTGAGCACAGCGTCGGGCGTCACGCCCAGCAGCATCGCCTCGCGCGCGGCGCGCAGTGATTCCAGCGCGCGGCCGATGGCCTCGGCGTGGCGGGCGTTCGTTAGGATCTCGCCGGCCGGTGCGTCCGGGGCGGGGAAGTGCTCCGCCACTGCCTGCTCGAGCGCTTCGAGCCCCGTGCGTTCTTTTGCCGAGAGCACGCATACGGTATCGAACGATGCTGCCAGCGCGTCCGGATGCACGGCGGCGGGCAAGTCGGCTTTGTTGAGCACTGCGATGCGCACGGAGGCTCTCTGCGCGGCGGCGATGACCTGTCGGTCATCATCACCCAGCGGGCGCGCCGCGTCAAACACCGCAATGGCAAGCGCTGCGTCTGCCGCCGCGTCCAGCGCCCGGTGTACGCCGATGGCCTCCACGGGATCGGATGTTCCGCGCAGCCCGGCGGTGTCGGTCAGGCGCAGAAGTACGCCGCCGAGCGTAACGCGCGCGTCAATCGTGTCGCGGGTCGTGCCGGGTACGTCCGTCACGATGGCGCGCTCATAGCCGAGCAGGGCGTTGAGCAGGGAGGATTTGCCCGCGTTCGGGCGGCCAAGGATCACGGCCGGCACGCCGCCGTGGAGCACATTCGCCCGGGAAAACGTGTCCAGCAGGCGCTGGAGCTGGTCGATGCAGCCGGTCAGCGTGGCCTCGTAGGCGCTGAGCTGAAAGTCCGGGATGTCCTCATCCGGGTAGTCGATCACGGCGTGATAGTGGCTGGCGATGTCCTGCAGTGCATCGTATACGCTCTGCGCGCGCCGCAGCACCGCGCCGCCGAGCTGCCCGGCGGCATTTTTCGCGTCCAGCGCGGTCTCGGCGTGGATGAGATCGATGACGGCCTCCGCCTGTGTGAGATCCATGCGGCCGTTGAGGAAGGCACGCTTCGTGAATTCGCCCGCCAGCGCCTGCCGTGCCCCGGCGGCGAACAGCGCCTGCAGTCCGGCGCGCAGCACGGCCGGGGAGCCGTGGCATTGCAGCTCGGCCGTGTCCTCGCCGGTGTAGCTGTGCGGCCCGCGGCTGACGGTGCACAGGCAGAGGTCAAGCGTCTGGCCGTCCGTGTCGCAGAAGGTGCCGTAGACGAGCTTGCGGTCCGGCGCCTCTGACATGGGGCGGCCGTTTGCCGGGCGGAACACGCGGTCGATAACGGCGAGCGTCCCGTCGCCGGACAGGCGCAGGATGCCGATCGCGGACAGAACGTTGCCGGTCGCTACGGCGGCGATCGTATCAGACATGAGAAAAACTCCTTTGTGCAGATCGGCGGAGCCGGAGGCTCCGCCGATCTTGTCTTTTTCAAAAGTTACGTTTCCGCGTGCAGGAATGCCTCCCGCAGCTGCGTGAAGACAGTGGCGGCCTGTGCGCGCGTGGCAAGGCCAAGCGGGTTGAAGTACCCCCGGTCGTCGCCGGAGATGATTCCGGTCATACGCATAAGCTCCACACCGTCAAGCGCCCAGCCGGAGACCGCGTCCATGTCCTTGAACATAACAGGATCGGCGATCGTTGGGAGCGTTTTTCCGGTGCTCTGCACATAGCGGGCGATGATGGAAGCCATCTGTTCGCGTGTGATCGGCGCGTCCGGATCGAAGCGCCCGTTTCCGGTGCCGCTGACGATGTCCTTCTGCGCGGCCCACGCGACAAACGGCGCATACCAGCTCCCGGGCACAACATCGGAGAAAGAGACGGCGGGATAGTCCGCCTCGTCGATCTGCGCGAGCTGGCCCAGCACCGTCACGAACATGGCGCGCGTTAGCACATCGTCGGGCGCGAAGCGCCGGTGGCCGACGCCGCTCATGAGTCCGTTGACGGCGGCATATTCCACGTAGTCGGCATACCATGCATCCGCAGGCACATCCACAAAGCGGGTGACGGAAGCGCCCACCGACAAAAGCAGCGAAACGGTCTGCGCGCAGGTGATCGTGGCCTGCAGATCCTCACAGGCAATATAGCGGTGTGCCGTGTGCAGCATGCCGGAGACGACCTCCGCGCCGTCGGTCACGTCGACGAGCGTGCCGGCGGAAATGGTCACGCCGGCGTCCCCGCTCAATACAGTGAAGCAGTCGCCGGTCTTGAGCGCAACGGTGCTGCCGGCATAGATTGTGCAGATGCGGCTCCTGGCGGCAGCGCTGTGCAGCGCGTTATCATGTGTCTGCAGGGCTTTGTCCAGTGCGGCCTGCGCGGTGGAGCGCGCCGTGGCCTCGGCATGACTCAGTACGGCAGACGACCAGCTGTCGACATAGCTGCGCGACAGCAGCGGATCCTGCCGGCTGCCGGCATCGGCCGCCAGAGCGGGCACCGGACTGCCGAGCAGCACCAGTGTCAGCAGAAACGAGATCAGTCGCTTGACTTTCAAGGGGCGGACCTCCTTTGCGGCGTGTCAGGCCTTCTTGGCCTTTGCAGCGCGGGCCTCGGCCTCGTCCTGGCTTTCGGCAATGTAATAGCCGAGGGCCAGCAGACTGTCCGAGAAGTGGATGTTTTCGATGATCGGATCGGCGTCCTTGACCTGCAGCTCGGTATTCGTGAAGTTCCAGATGGCCTTCACACCGACGGAGCAGATCTCATTGGCGACGTCGTTGGCCATGGCCTTCGGCACGCAGAGAACGGCGACGTCCGGCTGGATGTCGGCAAGAATGTCGTCGAGCGTGGAGAAGTCGTGCACCACGATACCGTGCATTTCCTTGCCGATGAGGTCGGGGTTAATGTCGAATGCGGCCTTGAGCGTGAAGCCGTACTGCTCGAAGCAGAAGTTCTCCACCAGCGCGCGGCCGATGTTGCCGACGCCGACCAGAACGGCCGAGTAGTTGCGGTTCATGCCCAGGATCTTGGCGACCTCGCCACGCAGTGCCACGACGTTGTAGCCGTAACCCTGCTGGCCGAACTCACCAAAACAGCTGAAATCCTGACGGATCTGCGAGGGGGTCAGACCCATCTGACGGCCCAGCTCGCCGGAAGAGATACGCTCGATCCCAGCAGCGTTCAGATCGTCAAGCTTCCGGAGATAGCGGGGCATTCTTCTGATGACATTGTTTGATACTTTGATACGTTTCACGAGTCATTATCCTCCTAATGGTAAGGGACACCACATTGTTAAGAAATACATCTGCTTGTTACGAAAATGGCAAGGCACAAACAAACAGTATAAATTATATCACACGTTTTCGCATGTTTCAAGTAAATGGTTGCCAGGGATGTTCAAAAATTGAGGTTTTTTGGTGCTGTTTTATAGCAAATCATTGAAAAATGGCGTGAAAAAGCCCGGCAGGCGTTCGCCTGTCGGGCCAAAAGCTCCAATGTGTTCAGTTTGCCGGCAGACCTGTCAGCCGGCAAAACTCGGCAGCGGCGCCGGGCACGCGGTAGGACTGCGCATCCGCGCTGCTGGAGAAGATCACGTCTTTTCCGTCGCGCCAGACGGTCACGCGCGTGGTCGTGCCGTCGGCGTTGGTCTCTTCCAGCACGCACAGCGGCGTCTGCCCGGCGCCGACCGGTTGCGCTGGGTGCGTGCGCACCAGAAGCGCGGACAACTCTTCGATGGTCTTCCGGTCGGAGATGTGCAGCACCGTACTGTCGGCGCTGTCTTCTGCCGGAACGGAGAAGAGCAGACTGCTAACGCTGTCATCAAGCACCGATTCGCTTTCCGCGGCGGGGAGGGCATCCTGCTTTTGGTTTCCCTTTGCCTCGTCATTGATGGACGGAGAGGCGGTCGCGGTCGGTATCCGGCTGCTGTCGAGCGCAGTGCCGGCGCTGCTCGACGGGCTTCTGCGCGGTGTGAACCAGAGCGTTGCGCCGAGGATGAGCGCGAGACACGCCGCCATCACTGAGATTGGCAGCAGGGGAGATGTGCGGCCGGAGACCGGGTGCTTTCGTGCGGCCGGTTTGGCCGGCGCTTTCCGGATGGATGCGGGCTGCGTATGCCGCACCGGACGTGTCGGGGTGGCGGTGCGCGGCGCCATCGGTACAGGCTCCCGGCGCACCTGCTGCATGATGCGTGCGGCCAGGTCGGCGGGAGGCTCGGCGGCCGCTTCCCGCACGGCAGTCTGCAGGGACAGAAAGTCGTCATAAACATGCCGGCAGTCAGGGCAGGTGCGCAGATGTGCGCGCAGTGTCTGCACCTGCTCGGCCGGCAGCTCGCCGTCGAGCATCTGACTGATCTGCTGCTGATAACGTATGCAGCTGCTCATTCGTCTGCACCTCCCTTCGTCTGCTTTGACGCATACTGGTCGGGAAGGTTCCCGTCGGCGAGCAGAAAATCACAAAGCTTTCTCCGCGCGCGGAACAGGCGCGATTTTACTGTGCCGGCCTCGAGATGCAGCACCTTGCCGATCTCGGCATAGGACAGGCCGTTGAGCTCGCGCAGGATGAGGATCTTGCGCGCATCGTCCGGCAGACTGTCGAGCCCGCGCACGACGGCGCGGCGCATCTCGCTGCGCGTCAGCTGCTGCTCGGGACTCGTACGCTCGTCGGCGGGGAGGTCGAACTGCGGCTGCTCGTCGTCGTCCTCGGATGCAGTGAGCGACACGGTCGGGTGCCGCCGGCGGCTGCGCAGAAAGTCGATGCACACATTCGTCGTCAGCCGGTAAAGCCAGACGGAAAACTTGCTCTCGCCGCGGAAAGTGCCCAGCGCCCGGTAGGCGCGCAGGAACACCTCCTGCGTCATGTCGGCGGCATCCTCCTCGCTGCCGATGGTGCGCAGGGCGAGGTTATACACTTGTTTCTGGTAGGCGACGACCAGCGCCTCGAAGGCGTTGGCGTCTCCGGCGCACACCTGAGCGATGATGCGCCGTTCCTCGTCCCGGTCCATGGTTTCCTTGCCTTTCTGCGGTCAGTCCCGCAAGTCACGCTGGACGGCGCGCGTGATGCGCCGCAGGTCGTCGAGTGTCTCCACATGCACGACCTCCTGCTTGTAGACATTGGCGTGCGGTACGCCGCGCAGATACCAACAAAACTGGCTGCGCGCCTCGAGACACGCCAGCCGCTCGCCCTTGATCTCGGCGGCAAATTCGATCTGATGCAGCGCCGCCTCGATCCGCTCACGCAGCGGCGGCAGGGGCGGCTCCGGCTCGCCCGCGATGGCGGCATTGCCGCGCGCGAACAGCCACGGATCGCCGAAGCTGCCGCGGCCGATCATGGCGAGATCGGCGCCGGTATAGCGCAGGATGTGCGCTGCGTCCGCGCCGGAAAAAATGTCGCCGTTGGCGATGACGGGGATGGTCACGGCGCGCTTGACGTCGCGGATGATGTCCCAATCGGCGCGGCCGGCATACATCTGCACGCGCGTGCGCCCGTGCACGGCGATGGCTGCTGCACCCGCCTGCTGGCACATCTGCGCGAAGGCCACGGCGTTGACGTTTCCACCGTCCCAGCCCTTGCGGAATTTTACGGTCACGGGCACGTCCACGGCCTTGACGACCGCTTCAATGACGCGTCCGGCGAGCTCGGGATCGCGCATGAGTGCCGAACCGTCGCCGCTGCGGATGACCTTGCCCACCGGGCAGCCCATGTTGATGTCCAGAATGTCCGCGCCGGAGTATGCCAGCGCCATGGGCGCGGCCTCGGCCATGACTTCCGGCTCGTGACCGAAGATCTGTACGGCGGCCGGATGTTCGTCCGGCGGCGACCAGAGCAGCTGCTTCGTTTTTTCATCGTGATAGACCAGCGCCTTGGCGCTCACCATTTCCGTGCAGGTGAGGGCAGCGCCCTGTGCGCGGCACAGCGCGCGAAATGGCGCGTCGGTCACGCCCGCCATGGGCGCGAGCGTGAGCGGGCCGCAGATCTCGACGTTACCGATCTTCACCATGCGATCTCAAGCTCCACGGGGCAGTGGTCGCTGCCGTAAATGTCGGAAAGGATGCTGGCTGTCTCGATCTTTTCTGCCGCGCGGTCCGAGCACAGAAAGTAGTCGATGCGCCAGCCGGCGTTGTTCTCCCGCGCGTGGAAGCGGTAGCTCCACCACGAGTAGGCGTCCGTCTCGTCCGGGTGCAGGGCACGGAACGTGTCCGTGAAGCCGGCATGCAGCAGCTCCTGAAATTTCGCGCGCTCTTCGGGGCTGAAGCCGGGGTTGCCGACGTTGCGCTTCGGGTTTTTCAGATCGATCTCCGTTGCGGCGACGTTCATGTCCCCGCAGATGACGACTGGCTTGTGCCGGTCGAGCGAGCAGACGAACTCGCGGAACGCATCGTCCCAGTGCATCCGGTATTCCAGCCGGCGCAGGCCGTCCTGGGCGTTCGGCGTGTAGACGCACACGAGGTAGAATTCCGGGTATTCGGCCGTGATCACGCGGCCCTCGAGATCATGCTGCGGCAGGCCGAGATTATACTGCACGTCGAGCGGCTCGGCCTTTGTAAAAACGGCGGTGCCGGAGTAGCCCTTTTTCTCGGCGCTGCACCAGTACTGGTGGTAGCCCGGCAGGTCGAGCGCGATCTGCCCCGGCTGGAGCTTTGTCTCCTGCAGACAGAAAATGTCCGCGTCCAGTGCGCGGAACGTGTCCGCGAAGCCTTTGGTCACACAGGCGCGCAGCCCGTTGACGTTCCAGGATACAAGTCGCATTTCGTGTCCTCCGTTTTCACCGCCACGCAGCGGTTGATCGTGATGCCCTGATCGTAGAATTTCGCCTCATAGTCGGTCATGACGCCAACGGGGCCGTTGGCGTGCAGGTCGTGCGTGACCTCGCGCAGCTCCCAGCCCTCCTGCTCAAACTGCTCGAGCGAGAAAGCGAACAGCGGGTCGTTGTCGGTCTTGAACCAGATCTCGCCGTCGAGCGGCAGCACGTTTGCGTACAGCGCCAGAAAGCCCGCGTAGGTCAGGCGGCGCTTGTGTTGGCGGGATTTTTTCCACGGGTCGGGGAAGTTGATGTAGATGCGTGAAACCTCGCCGGGGGCGAATATGTCGAGCAGGTTGATAGCGTCCCGGTCGAGAAAGCGCACGTTTTCGAGCCCGCGCTCCGTCACACGCTCCATGCCGACGACCATGGCATCCGGAACTTTTTCAATCGCGGCGAGGAAGATGTCCGGGCTTTGCGCTGCGGTGTCCGCCGTGAAGCGGCCCTTGCCGCAGCCGAGCTCCAGATGCAGCGCCTGATGGCCAGGGAAGTGCTCCAGCCAGTGACCGCGCAGCGCTTCGGGGTCGGTGATCAATGTAGCCGCGCAGCGCTCCATGCGCGGGACGAGGTTGGGCTTTTTTCGCATTCTCATAAGTGGATACTCCTGTCATAACGGATCATGATTTTGCGTTTAGAGCATACCACACACGCCCCAAAACTGCAACGTAGAAAACCGTTGCGCATTTCTAAAGAATGTGTTAAACTTTATTTTACGCGAATTGTGAAATTTCATATCCGGGTGTAGCGCAGTTGGTAGCGCGGGTGGTTTGGGACCATCAGGCCGCAGGTTCGAACCCTGTCACTCGGACCATAAGTCCACCGTAATTTCGATAGAATTACGGTGGGCTTTTTCTGTGCCTGGAAACTGTTTGAAATAAGACTTTTGGCCGTTTTGGCATATAAATTGATCCCGCTGCGGAGAAATTTCGCAGCGGGATTTTCATTTTATGTAGGCTTTTTTGTCACAAGTGTAGCAGTAATCGTTAGATTTACGTATATTCGTTGAATTCGTGCTTCCTCTTTCTGGATGAATAATTCATTTCAGTCTTGAAATATGGAATTAATTTCTTTATAATGGGAATGTGTGGGTAACGCAGACGAAACATATCATTAGAACGAAATGCGCTGATGATTTTTGGTGAAGAAAGCAAATGGGCTTCTAATGTACTCCATTTTACGGACTGAGCCGAAGTTGTATTTTCGTGGAGTTTGCCACTCCACTACAAAAGCGAAGGAAAAGCCTTGCATAGCAAGGCTTTTCCCGTTTTTATGATATTCACTTACACTAGTTTTGACTGCGTAGATCATAGACCCACTACCTTCAATTTCTGCATATTATCCCGTTTCAGTTCCAGCGAAGCGTGCACATACCGGTCCAACGTGATCGTCACAGAGGCATGTCCTAATATTTCTGACAATGATTTAACTTCAAATCCGACCTCAACAGCTCGCGTCGCAAATGTGTGGCGCAGCGTATGAAAATGCACGCCCTCCAGACCGCATGCCTGCGTGTACTTTTCCAATCGATACTGCAATGTCCGCGGCTCCATGAACGCTTCCGTTCCGGTCAGAACATACGCAGCTGAACTTTGCGGTTTCATGCGCCTGCAAAGCCCGGTTGCGTATTCCGTCATAGGGATCGTTCGCACGGAGGTATCGCTTTTGGGCGGACCAATCACAATCCTTGTTCGAGCACCTTGCGATACGCTGGTATCATGCAGCCTTTGCAGGGTCTTTGCAATTCGGATAGCTTTATCGTTTGTAGAAACACTTTCCCACTGCAGTGCACAGAGTTCACCAATTCGTATGCCTGTACATAGCGCCAGCAAGATACCAAATCGGCACGAATCCATATCCTCATGTAGATAGGCAACGAGGCGCGCCTGCTCTTCTCTGGACAAAACGCGCATCTCCTTCTTGCCAATCTTTGGATAATTGATCTCCACCGCGGGAAATGAGCCTGCAAACTTCGAGGAAGCGAACTTCAAAATGCCATGCAGCACGACTAGAATATCATGCACCGTCTTCGGCGCCAGCTCATCTTCAAACTGTAACTCTTTGATAAAGTTATCCATCAGCTCTGTGGTAAATCCCAACGGGCAGCACTCGCCCAGCTTTGGCATGATGTGCTTATTGACTACGGTGCTATATTTAATATACGTCGATTCTTTCACCGTGCATTTCTTTGTATGTAGCCATCCCAGGCAATAACTGGAGAACGGTTTTTGCGTTGTGGCCGTCGGTAAGAGAGCTCCATTTTCCAAAGCCGCTTTGTGCTTTGCGGCTTTCACTTTGGCTTCCCGATATGTTTTCCCATAGCAGTAGCCATATTTGATTTTCCCCGATAGTTCTCGACCCTTGATATACCGAGCCTCCCAGCGACCGTCCCGCCGTCTGAAGATGTTCTCACCCTTTGCCATTTCGTAATTCCTCCTTGTGCAGTGATTATGTTGGGTGTGGATCTTATTTTAATTTCATCCGGACTGCTGGAATGACGGCGCTGAACTTTAAGTCAACGGAATTCTCTGCGAAAAATTAACGCGAGCTGACAAAATTGTACTTTTTCCTTCCATTTCTTTGTTGATTCAATTGCATTTGAATAGGCAATGTGCTATAATGCGGAAGAATAACTATGTTTTGCGTTACACGTGGAGTGGCAAACTCCACGAAAGCTCCGCTGATGCGGCTTCCTGCTGAAATGCTGGGGTTTTGCGGAGAGGGAGAGATAAGAGATAGATATTAAATAGGGAGGTGGGATATGTGGCGACGACAGCGACCGGCTGTTTGGCAGAGGAGAGCTCTGCCGATGTGATCATTCAAATAGCAAAACCTGTATTGGAACAAAAGAAGCTGTACCTGATAACGAAGCGTGCTTTTGACATAGTATGTTCTTCCTTGGGACTACTGATTCTGGCAATTCCAATGCTGATCATTGCATTGCTCGTTACGTTGGACTCGCCGGGTTCCCCAATTTTTAAGCAGGAGCGGCTCGGCCTCCACGGGAAGCCGTTTATGATCTATAAATTCAGGTCAATGCGACTTGATGCGGAGGTGAACGGCCCGCAGTGGGCAGATGAACAGGATCCAAGATGCACACACTTCGGCCAAATTCTCAGACGCACCCGGCTGGACGAGCTTCCTCAGTTCTATAACATCCTGCGCGGCGACATGTTTCGTCGGCCCGCGGCCGGAGCGTGCTTATTTCTACGGAGAATTTGAAAAATACATTCCCGGTTTCTCCAACCGGTTAATAGTTGTTCCTGGCCTGACTGGATATGCTCAGGTGAATGGCGGATATTCTCTGAAGCCGGAAGAAAAAATTATCTACGATATGGAGTATATAGAGCACCGGTCTGTGCTTATGGATGTCAAGTGCATTATAAAAACGGTGTCATTGATTTTTACACACGAAGGAGCGCGTTGATGGAAACACTACAGAACGCCCCTGCTCGTCACGGGCAGGCAGCGACAAAGCATCCATTAGTTTCTGTTGTGATGCCGGCGTATAACGCAGAAAAATACATAGGCGAAGCGATACGCTCGGTACAATCTCAGACATATGCCAACTGGATCCTGTTAGTTATTGACGATTGCTCCACGGATCATACCGCAGACGTTGTCCGAGCCTTTGTAAACACAGATGACAGAATTCGGCTTTTTCAGAACACACACAATTTGGGCGCGGCTAAAACCAGAAATCGTGGTTTTGAATTGGCCAAAGGTGAATGGGTCGCGCTGTTAGATAGCGATGATGTATGGCATAGCGACAAGCTTGAGAGACAGCTTGCGGCGGCGCTGAATTCTGGTTCGGAAATTATTTATTGCTCGTACTCGCTAATAAGTCATGATGGGCAAAAAATATCCGACTATATCGTGCCGGAACAGACTTCCTATGATGACATGCTGAGAGAAAGCGCCTTTAGCTGCTCCACAATTCTTTTAGCAAAAAGCGTAGTCGATAATAACCGCTTTTTCTCCGACTATTATCATGAGGATCTAGTGTATTGGCTTCAATTGCTCAAAAAAGGATATTCCGCGTCGGCGTGTTGTGAGCCATTGGCAGATTATCGGATCGTGGAAGGATCAAGGTCACACAGCAAGGTCCAATCGGCAAAAAACAGATGGGAGGTCTACCGTAAGGTTGAAAAACTATCTTTGATAAAGTCACTCTCCGTGTTTCTATCCTATACGGTGCGAGGTCTCAGTAAGTATAAGAGGCGTTGATATGGATGTGCTGTTCCTTTGCGGTGTTTTTGCAAAAGAGAATGAAGTCGAAGTGATTGCTCAGGCAAAGAAAAGTGTAGAATTCTCAGCAAATCAAATGCAGCTGAAGCTGATTCGCGGCTTGAAAGAGGCAGCAAACACCCAAGTGATCTCCGCACCTTTTATCGGACATTATCCGAATCAGAGCCGCAGTTTGTATTTTTTTGGATTCGCTGTCCCACAGCATTTATGCAAGTATGTCCTGTTTAACAATATTTGGGGCATTCGCAATCTGTCCAGGGCGCGCGCTTTGAAAAAGGCAGTTCGTGGATTCGCCCTCGATGGAAACGGAGAAAAGCTAATTGTTGTATACAGCGCTCACGATCCGTTTTTAGCGGCAGCAGCCTACGCAAAAAAAAACTGAACCCGAAAATAAGAATCTGCCTTATTGCTCCCGATCTCCCGCAATATATGAATCTCGAAGCCAAAAGAGGTTTTCTCTATGACTTCTTTAAGCAATTCGATATCAAATCAATCCAGAAACATATTAAGTCAGTTGATACATCTGTTGTACTGACAGAAGCTATGGCAAAAGCGTTGCGGTTGACGGACCGGCCATATGCTGTTGCCGAGGGAATCGTGGATTCGATTCCAAAGGGCCCTGTCCACACTGCTTACGGAGAAACAGTCAATATTGTATATGCCGGTAAATTGTATTTCAGATTCGGTATCTGCTCTTTGGTAGAAGCGTTTTCCTTGCTGAAAGACAACAATTATCGTTTGATTTTATGTGGGAACGGTGATGCGGCGGAATATCTGCAAAAGTGTGCCATAGAAGATCCGAGAATCATTCTTCCGGGGCAAGTATCGCCTGAAAAGGTGAAGGAATACATTTCTTCCGCCGCAGTGCTTGTGAATCCTCGACCGAACAACGAGGAATATACGAAATACTCTTTCCCTTCCAAGGATATAGAGTATCTTTTAAGCGGAAAACCAACGGTTGCCTTTCTCCTGGATGGCATGCCGAAGTGCTATCAGGATTTTTTGTATGCCGTTGACCAAAACAAAAATATCCCTTATGCCATTTGTGCTGCCTTAAAGGCGGCTATTTCCGCACCAAAGGAAGAAACAGAAAAAAGGCATACGCAATTTCTGCAATATGCCGCAGAAAACCTCTTGGCATCTGCCATAGCAGAGAAAATAATCAGAATGAACTTTAACGAGGATGCTTGACATGCGAAGGGCCCGAGTTGTTCAGCAGTATGTGATGACTGCCAGCGATGGCGGATTGAAAACAGAATATGAAGCACTGAGCAGCCGGAAAGCGCTGTCGGATTATTACGAATTCGTTCCGGTGGTGCTGAACAACTGCCACTGTGGGATCAGCCTTTCGGATATCCGTTTTTACCGCAACGCCATTCGCGAAGCGGATCCGGATATCGTCCACATCCGGGGCGCAGGAATGGAAAGTCTAAATGCTGTTCTCGGCGCAAAACTTTCCGGTCGCGGGAAGGTCCTTGTGACCGTTCATGGTATGTTCAGCGATTTGGTGTACTACTCGCCGATAAAGCGCTGGATATGCAGACATGTGGTGGAGCCCATAATCTTTGGCTTATCGGATGGCGTTTCCTGCGTCTATGAGCGGGCGTCACAGCGTGATGTATTTCGACGATACAAGAAGAAAATGCTTCCGTTTGTGTATAACCGCATGCCCCAATACCCTGATTGCAGTGCAGAAGAAAAGCGCGCGTTGCGCACGGAATTGAACCTTCCGGGTAATGCAAGAATCGGCATCTATGTCGGCAGGGTCACGAAGGAAAAGGGACTGGCTTACTTGGTCGATGCGTTGAAGCAGCTGGATACGAGTTGGCCGCCGGAGCTTTGCCTATTGGTCGTGGGGGATGGCGATTATCTGCGGGAGATGCAGGCTGAATGTTCCGCGCTGCGGCACGCGCAGCAAGTGATTTTCACCGGTCAACAAGAACAGGTTCAAAAATATCTGAATGCTTCCGATTTCTTTCTTTCCCCTTCTTTGCATGAAAATCTCTCCATTTCTATTTTGGAAGCATGCGCAGCAAAGCTGCCGTGCCTTGTGTCGGATGTAGGCGGAAACGGCGAGATCATCGAAAACGGAAAGAATGGGTTAATGATTGCGCCGTTTTCAGTAGATGCGCTCGCTTCCGGACTTCGAAAGATGGGCGATGATAAATATCGTGCCGAAATAAAGCAAAGTGCAAAACAAGTAGATTACAGCAAATTTTCCGATGAACAGGTAGATCAACATATCAAACAGGTATATGACCGGCTGTTACAACGGTGATAGGAGTTCCCCAAATGATTAGTATTGTTGTACCAGCTTATAATGCCGCAGGTGTGATCGGAAAATGTATAGACTCGGTTTTGCTGCAGACCTATTCAGATTTCGAATTGCTGATCATTGACGATGGCTCCAGAGATGAAACGGCAGAAATCGTGGCAGCAAAAGCTGCTCAAGATGCTCGTATCCATCTAATTCGTCAGGAAAATGCCGGGGTCAGTTCTGCACGGAATACAGGAATAGCAGCCGCTTCAGGGGAACTGCTTTGCTTTATTGATAGTGATGATACGGTATCGGCAAATTATCTGGAGACATTGCACACGCTGTACAGTCCCGGAGTGCTCCCTGTGATCGATGTCGTTCGCAGTGACTGCAACGGTTCCGCGCTAAATCCTATGCCTGAAACCTTTACATTGGATGGTAACTGGGTCGATTCATATTTTTGCGGGCAGCTTAGATATGGAATTGCTTTTTCCGTCTGTAACAAGCTCTTTTCTCTACAGACGCTTCGCAGAGAGCATATCGTGTTCCTGCCGGAGCTGTCTATCGGCGAAGATATGCTGTTTGTTTTTCAGTATCTGCATTATTGCCGGTCGATTTGCTTCAGTAAGGATGCCGGTTACCATTATACCATTGCACAGGGATCAGCCATGTTCTCCTCAAGGGATTACACGCAGCCATACGAAAAGACCTTCAAGGTCATGTCTGAAAAAGGGCGTTTTCCGTTTCCGATTGCCGACAGGACATTATCCCGATGGGCGTTCGACGCGAGCATTATCATTATTGCCAATCCGTTTATCATCGATAGAAACTATGCGGAATTCAAAAAGTGGTGGCGTGAATTTCGTCAGACGGCGTTATACCGTGCTGCCGTTGCTTCGGAAAAGCCATCCGGTTATAAACGAAGAGTTTTGCATTTTGCCTTGCACTCTGAGAACACGATTGCAATATATGTGCTTTTCAGATTGCTGAGATTCGGAAAGAAGAAGTAGAAACGAGGTGAACCCCATTGACTGAACTGCAAGAAATCGAGTTCGGACTTTTGCAACAGTTCTTATCTGTATGTGAACAGTTGAATCTAACCTACTATCTCGTCTGCGGCAGCGCACTCGGTGCAGTGAATTATGGCGGTTTCATTCCGTGGGATGATGACATTGATGTTGCACTTCCGAGAAAGGACTACGAAATTTTCTGTAGGGAAGCTCCCAGGATATTGCCGGAATGGTGCTTCTTACAGAACTATCATTCAGAACCACAATACTATCTCCTCGGAAGCAAACTGCGCGACAGCAGAACAACCTACATAGAGATGATGACGGATCACCTGAAAATCAACCAGGGGGTGTTCATTGATATATTCCCGTTGGATGGACAATGGCGCACTGAGCGCGAACACCAAATGTTCCGAAAAAAACGGGCGATCTTTGAGGCGGCGCGGCGTGTCAGACTGAATTATAACCGTTTGTCACCGCAAAACATCGGTATGGTACGGACGAATTGGTACTGGCTGCTCTTCCGCCTTTTTGGGTATAAGCACGATACCGCTGCGGAAACGGCGGCGTTTGATAACTATATTTCCTCGTTTTCTACTGATGACAGTAATATCTGGTGCAATCATGCCAATTCAACTTCTCCATTGGAATACGCGCCAAAAGAGCAATATGGCAACGGGGTTTGGATGAAGTTTGAGGGGATTTTGGTTCGCGTTCCGGCTCAGTATGATGCCTATCTTACGCAGAAATACGGAGACTGGCGAGGCGGAATACCGCCGGACGAGCAGTATGGTCATCATCACTATGTGAGATGTGATTTGCACCGACCATTCACGGAATACGTCGATACTGGAGAGAAAGAGGTGAAGAAATCGTGATATACCGAGTCATTCGTAAATTAAAGGCCGTTTTATACCACGCAATTGTTGAGCCGGATATCAAGCACTCATTTGCTGAGTGCGGCAAAGATTCGCACATTGAATCGGGCGGCGATTTCTTCCCTCTATCGAACATTCATATTGGAAACCATGCCTCTATTGGAGTGAATGCACGTTTCTGGACAACACGGGCGCAAATCTACATAGAGGATTATGCCTTGTTTGGCCCCGGTGTCACGATCATTACAGGGGACCACCGTAAGGACGTCATCGGTAAGCACATCATCGAACTGACAGATGCGGATAAGACCGCAGAAGATGATCAGGATGTAGTGATTGGAAAAGGGGCGTGGATCGGAGCAGGAGCAATTATATTAAAAGGTGTGCACATCGGTGCAGATGCCATTGTGGCGGCAGGCAGTGTTGTAACAAAGGATGTTGCGCCATACACCATTGTAGGCGGCGCACCGGCACATTTTATAAAGAGTCGTTTCTCCGAAGATCAGCTCGAACGGCATATTCAAACCACTGAAGGCGATGACTCTCCGTTTTTTGGCTTCGGCGAAAGGCGGTGATTCTATTGCAGGATAAAATACCGCTGCTGATTCTGTTGTCGGTCGGCGCAGCATTTACCTCTGTATGGCTCGCGCTGCTGCGGAAACGGCTGAATATGGTATGGTATGTAGCAATCATGATTGCGATTGCACATACGGTCTACGGCGTTCTGACAGTGAAGGCGTTTGCTTTCCTCGAAACCGGCTTTGACAAAGCCAGCCTTGGAAACATGAGCCTGTTCGGCGGCATGTTCCTGATGCCGCTGGCGTATTGGCTCGGTGCAAAAATTTCAAAGAGACCGCCCAAGGAAGTCTTTGATGTTTTTACTCCCTGCATGGTCTTTACGGTCATGTGCGCCCGGATCAACTGCATTTTGTCAGGCTGCTGCCGCGGGCTTCCGATTCCGGGGACAAACGGGATACGCTTCCCAACGCGTGAAGCGGAGATCGTGTTTTACCTGATCCTGCTTGCCGTCTTGTGTCCGCGAATTTGGAAAGAACGGCTGCAGGGACGCGCTTACCCGGTCTACATGATGTGCTATGGAGCATTTCGGTTTATCATCGAGTTCTTCCGCGAGTCGGATATTTCCGGACTGTTCCATCGGGCACATCTGTGGGCACTCATTACATTACTCCTCGGCGCAAGTATTTACGCTGAAATGAAAACAACAAAAACGAAACCGAGAAGGAGAAAACAATCATGATTCAACGAATATCCAAACGGTTCCTATCTCTGCTGCTGGTGGCAGTTATGGTGCTGGCTTTGCTGCCCGTCATTACGCTGCCTGCATTTGCGGCAACCAGTGGTACAGTGACAGGCCTGAGCGATACCAACATTGGTCTGAGCTTTTCTGGTACTGCAGACGATGCGTGGAGTGCAACAGGCACAACAATCACTGGTTCAGTTGTCTCAGTCGGAGGAACCTGTAGCGACACGCACTACAATTCCACTCTAACCATCAAAAACAACAAAGCTACGAAAGCCACACTGTCATTCAATTATGCTATTGAGCAGAATAGCGGCACGATTACGGTAGATGGAAGTGCTGTCACGACAAACGGCAGCTTCAGTAAAGAACTTGCTGCTGGTTCATCTATTACGGTCAAAATCAAATCGGGTAGCACCACAGCTACAAAAATCACCATGACTAATGTTGCACTGGTCTCAGATGCAACAGCGACCACGACCTTTGTGCCTGCGGAAAACGGCACCTACACCGTAGATGGTAAAGCAATCACAGAGGAATACAGCAACACGCAAAGCTCCATGACTGCTTATCAGGTGGTGGCTACTCCGGCAGAGGGATATCAGTTCCTTGGCTGGTACAACCTGACCACCGGCAAGTGCATAGCAACTGCCGCAAGCACTGCGCTGAATATTGAAAGCGACTGCACCATTACGGCAAAATTTGCAAGCAAATCCGTTGCGCTTTTTGAGACCGGCGGTCAGCGATTTGCAGACCTGAACGAAGCGGTTGCTTATGCACAGGCAAATAAACAGTCCAAGATTACCTTGGCTACCGATGGCTCAATCAGCGGTAATTATACCATCCCGACGGGTATTACATTGCTGATTCCCTTTGATGCAGCTGGGACTTTGTATACAAATGCTCCCGCAGCAATTCGCACAGCCCCAGCTTCGAAGCCGTTCCGGACGCTGACGATGAGTGAGGGCACTTCTATTACCGTCAACGGTGCCATCAGCCTGGGCGGCAGATATTATGCTGCTGGCGGTGGTGAGCAGGGACGTCCCGTTGGTGATTATGGATACATCAAAATGGCGGATAACAGCTCCATTACAGTCAAGAACGGCGGCAAGCTCTATGCATGGGGCTTTATCTCCGGCAGCGGCTCTGTTCTGGCGGAATCTGGCGCTACGGTGTACGAATTCTATCAGATTGCAGACTTCCGCGGCGGCGACGCATCTTCCGCCATGGGCAACAAGGTGTTCCCATTTTCGCAGTACTTCGTACAAAACATCGAAGTTCCCTTGACGTTGAATGCCGGCGCCAACGAAATTGTTTTCAGCGGCGTTTATGCAATGAGTACCACATATACCACCTCCATCAATTTTATTGGCAACGACGGTATGTTCAAAGTAGTCTCCGGAAGCTTTACCAAAGACTACGATGAAAAGACGGACCGCCTTGTATTCACAGTAAACGGCAAAGCGGCATTGAACACGTTGTCGCTAAAGCTTGCGGGCATGAGCGTCAACTCTGCAAGCTATGTGTTGCCCATCACGAATAACATCACCATCAATATCCAGTCCGGAAATGTGACGATCAATCAGGATGCAGCTCTGCTGGCGGGCGTTGAGGTCAATATTGCCGAGGGCGCTGGCCTGACGGTTGCAAACGGGAAGAATATCTATTTCTATGACAGCGATGAGTGGAACTCCGACAACTTTGTCTGGGGCCCCTGCAAGTTTAAGTCCGTGGCCTATGCGCCGGGTAAGGCATACACCCGCTCCAATAAAGACTTGGTTGATGCGAAGATGGATGTGAACGGCAGCGTAACGGCTATTGGCGCCATCTACACCACCAAGGGCGGTGCAAATATCTGCTCCAGCAACGGCACCGGCAAATATGTTCAGCAGGGTACACCTGGCACAGAAACTGTTACACACCAGTACAACGCCAGCAGTAAGGATATTTCAATTTCTATCACTCCTGCGAAGCTTCATAATGCGGATGGCTCCTACACCGAAACGAAGACCGCCAAGGCTGGCGACACCATCCACTATGTCAGCGGCGTCTGGGGCGTCACGACTTGCGCACATGCGAACACAGAAGTTCGCAATGCCAAGGACGCAACCTGCACCAAGGATGGCTACACCGGCGACACCTACTGCAAGGATTGCGGCGAGAAAATAGGCACCGGCACGGCTATTCCCGCCAAGGGACATACCGAGGTCATCGATGAAGCTGTTGCAGCTACCTGCACCACACCCGGCAAGACCGAAGGCAAACATTGCTCGGTTTGCAATGAAGTGCTTGTAGCGCAGAAAGAAATTCCCGCAAAGGGTCATACCGAAGTTGTTGATGAAGCTGTTGCAGCTACCTGCACCACACCCGGCAAGACCGAAGGCAAACATTGCTCGGTTTGCAATGAAGTGCTTGTAGCGCAGGAAGAGATTCCTGCTAAGGGGCATACGGAAGTAATCGACGAAGCTGTTGCGGCCACCTGCACAGAAAGCGGCAAGACGGAAGGTAAGCATTGCTCCGTCTGCAATGAGATTCTTGTTGCACAGAAAGAGATTCCTGCCAAGGGGCATGTTGAAGAAATTCGGAATGCAAAGGAAGTCACTGACACCGAGGACGGTTACACCGGCGATACATATTGCTCTGTATGCAACGAATTGCTGAAGAGTGGCGAAGTGATCTACCATAATGGTTGGCGAAAAGATGGCGACAGCTATTACTTCTACCAGGATCAGCAGCCCGTCACCGGAATGGTTCGTGTACCGTATCCCGCAGCGGATCTGCTGCCCGGTTACGGCCCGGACGCAGAGGATGCCGAGGTCAATGTCCCCGGTAAGGAAGGCAATCCCGATAATTATGACTATCCGGACCGTGAGAGTGCGCTGTTCGTCTTTGACGAAAATGGCGTGTTCCAGAAGGATCAGTGCGGCGTGCACGACGATAACGGCGTCACCCGTTGGATCAACAACGGTATGCTGGTCTGGCACGCAGGCCTGGTGAAGGACGGCGACGATTATCGTTACTTCAAGCGCAACGGTATGGTCACAAGTGTTGAAACTTATGTAGCCAAGACCAACGGTCTGCTGAAGGCGGCCAAGTATACCTTTGATGCCGAAGGCAAGCTGATGAAGCTGGAAGGACTCCATGAAGATCTGAACGGCAATCTCTGCTACTATGTCGACTATGTGAAGAACTATGCCGGTCTGGTCGAAGTGGACGGCAGCTTCTACTATATCGCCAGCGATCTCAAGGCTGTTAAGAATTGCACTTACTATGTTACCAAGACCAACGACCTGAAGCCTGCCGGTTATTATACTTTCGATGCAGACGGCAAGATGGTCATTAAGAATGGTCTGGTCGAGGAAAACGGTGATCTGTACTACTATGTGGACGGTGCAAAAACGGCGGCCGGCCTGATCGAATGGGATGGCAACTATTACTACATCGCCAGTAACCTGAAAGCAGTAAAGAATGCCAAGCACTATGTTTTTGCAGATAAGGCCAACGACCTGAAATCCGCAGGCTGGTACTGGTTCAACGCGGATGGCACGATGTACCTTGAAGGTATCCGCGAAGAAAACGGCACGAAGTATTACTACAAGGACGGAGTGAAGAATTATGCCGGCCTGATCGAGATTTCCGGCGACTATTACTACGTTAAGAGTGATTGCTCCGTGGTTTGTAACCGCAGCTATTATGTCACCAAATCCAACGGCCTTATGCCGAGCGCAACCTATACGTTCGGTGCGGACGGCAAAATGGTGATCAAAAACGGCATCTACCGCGAGAAGCTCGGCGACGGAAATGAGTATCTGTTCTACTACGTAAACAATGTGCGTCAGGTGGGTACCGGCCTCGTACAGCTTGACGACGGCAGCTACATCTATGTCCGCAGTGGTGCAAACCTTGCAGTCGGAAGCTACTATGTTTCCAAAACCAATGATCTCCTCCCGAAGGGTACCTATACCTTTGGAGAAGACGGCAAGATGGTCGTAAACCCGTAAGAGGAAAGTGTGTATACAGGGCGGGAATATCCCTCCCTGTATACCGCTGTATTCACAGTGGAAGGGGCGCGTATGCAATTATCGCGAATTTGTAAATGGAGCGTTATGCTCCTTGTGATTTGTTCCATTGTTGGCCTGCTTGCTGGATGCGGGAAAAAAACTATGGAGTCCACAGCGGATTCCGTAGTAAAAGCGAGTGAAAGCGCGCCGCCGGAAGAAGAAACCGAAGACCTTAGTAAGCTTTCGGAAATCAATACCGACTTTGGAACGCTCTATATTCCTCAAAAATATGAACAGCTTTTGAAAACTGAAGTAGACAACGATACAGTTAAGTTCTCTACGGAGCAGGACGGAAAGACATACATTCTTTTCAGCCTCAGCATCGGCGAAGAAGCTGGTCAGCTTGCCGGAACGCTGACCGACAAACGAGGTACTTCTCGCGATGTGTATGTTACGGTTTACGATTTCGGAGACATCAGTGAACTGGCGCAGGACAAACAGGATCAGCTTTATGCCTTGCAGGAAGTTGTGAACGTTGTTGTCGAAAACTTGAAATAAATATTCAGGAAGGAATTCATATGAAAAAATCATTTTCACTGCGATGGCTCTCTCTCTTGCTGGCGGTTATGATGGTTTTCAGTATCCTCCCGCTGTCTGTATTTGCGGTAGATACCGCAAACGATGATGCACAATATACTGACTTTCTAACTTCTTTGACCGCACTTGAGGGATACGCCGACGCTTACGCCAGAGAACATTCCGGCGAAGATGCTACGGCACTTGTCATCAACTACATCCGCTGCGGCGTGGAGAAATACACGTCCAGCACGTGGACGACCTTCTGCGGTCCGGAAAACACGGCTTTTACCGGCTATGTATCTGAACAGGACGCAGCCAACAGCACAAATGCCGCTGCCTTGCGCAGCCTTGCTGTTTTCACGGTGCCCAACGGGAATCAGGTCGATTTTGCGCACATGTTTGGCGCAATGGACATGGCCTATCACACCGGTAATCAGAGCACGGCCGACCTCGGCAGCTGGGCAGGCGATATTTGTGACCTGCTTCAGCTCACGACCAATGCCGGTGTGACCGGCACCGTTGAGGAAATGGCAGAGGAGATCCGGACAAATAACGGCAAGTATTTTCTTTACGACCATCCCGATCCGGAGATTCACTCTTTTGGTATTCTCGACCTGTATGGAGATCTTGACGCTTTTTACATCCTGAAGAAGATCGGTACCGGTGTGACGATCAGCTCGGTCATGAAGAATTATTTCACGACCAATCTGACCGATACTGCGCGCGCAAAATTCTTCCTGGACAACCGCTTCGGCGGAGCCACGACGAAAGATGACATTCGAGCCTCTGTCTATGATACTTACTATGGCAATGAGGGCATCCGGACGCTGGAGGGCAGCTATCTGCCAAACGGTGTCAATGCCGATCTGCGCCGTGCCTGCTGCTATGCTTTTGCCGATTATCTTTACGAAACGGCAAAGGGACAGTTGGAGAACGATTATTACAAAGTTTTTTCCAGCACCTCCTCCATGCTGGCGCCCGGCATTAAGCAGGAAGTCAAAATGGCCCTGACTAAGGACGACAAACAGATCGCTTACTATCTTGCGACAGCCGATATTACGCGCAGCGACGTCAATATCTATGCAAACTATAACGACAATGACGGCTCTACCTGGAAGATGGCCCGTTTGACGGATCAGATGAACGCCGCTGAGAAAAAGCACACCGACCCGAACGATGCGGAGCATTATGTTCCCAATTATAGTGCGGTCGTTGGCGTCAATGCGGACTTTTACAACATGAGTAACGGTGCACCCGCTGGCGCCCTGGTTATGGAGGGCGTTGAGTATCACGGCGTGGGCAGCGAAAACTTCTTCGGCATTCTCAAGGACGGAACGCCCATTATTGGTGGGAGCGCCGAGTGGAATGCGCACAAGGGCGAGATCCAGGAAGCTGTCGGCGGCTCCATGTGGCTCATCCGGGACGGTAAGATCGTCGTGAATGCAACAGATGATTATTACACCGGACGTGTTTCCCGTACCTGCGTCGGTATTACCTATGACGGGCAGGTTGTGCTGATGGTGCTTGACGGGCGGCAGGAGCCATTCTCTGCAGGCGGCAGTGCCATCGAGATCGCGCAGATCATGCAGGATGCGGGCTGCGTTGCCGCAATGAATCTGGACGGCGGCGGCTCCTCTACCTTTGCTTCCAAGGGTGAAGGCTCGGAAACGATCTCCGTTGTGAACCGTCCCTCGGATGGTTATGAGCGCTCTGTTAGCTCCACCCTCGTCGTCGTTTCGACGGCGAAGCCCTCCAATGTGTTCGACCATGCGGTCGTTTCTGCAGATTATGATTATCTGACGGTTGGGACCGATCTGGCCGTTAAGGCGTCCGGCGTTACTTCGACCGGAGGCGCGATCGCGCTTCCAGAAGGCTCCACGCTGAAGGTGTCTGACGAAAGCCTTGGTACGCTGTCCGGTAATGTCTTCACGGCAAAAGCGCTCGGTGATGTGCAGATCCAGCTCATTGCAGCGGACGGAAGCGTTTTGGGTACAAAAACGCTGCACATTGTCGAGCCGACGGAACTGAAATTCACCAAAGACAGCCTGAATGTGGTCTATGGCGAATCGAGTGAATTGCCTCTGGAGGCAACGTATAACGGCAACCCCGTAAAAATCAATCCCAATGATGTGCAGTTCGGCTTCCTGAAGATCACGCTGCAATCGCTCGGTGAGATCGAGGGCGGGAGTGTCAATACCACCAAAACGGAATTGGTGTTCGATTACCCCGAGGCGGGCACGATTTCCGGCTTTGATTTCACACCCAATGCAAACAGTGAGCTGCGTACCCTGACGATCGGTGCAGTCCTGAAAAGCAAGCTGGCGGAATTCCAGACGACGATCAATCAGGAATATGCCCGCGCGTATCGGGAAGCCAAGGGCAAAGGCTACAGCGATGAAGAAGCTGCAATTCAGGCGCAGACTGCTGCGATCAATAAAGCACTGGAGACAGCGACAAAAATCACGACTTATCTGTATAAGAGTGATGAGGCGAACTTTGACTTCAACCAGGCGACCGGCGGAAGCGGCTTGCTCGCCTGGCACCGCGATGTCTCCAACTCGAATTACAAAGAGGACGAGCAGACCTATTATCAGATCGATTCCCAAACCGGGATGGAAGCCTCCTACACCTTTGCAGTGGATATGTCCAAGATGCCGATTCCGGAGAAGCTCACGGCACTTTTGTACATGCTTCCCGGCGGCGATCAGGAAGGACGCACTGCATGGGATTTCCTGCTGCAGCTTGCCGAGCGTATCAGCCCGCTGACGACGGTCACGATCACGCTGACCGCACCGGAAGGCGTTACGATCGATACCTCCAAGCTCCGTCTGGCAAATGAGTACTTTACCATGACCTCTGCCGAGGTGGAGGGCAACAAGCTGACGGTCGTCTGCAACTTCATTCAGCAGGGCGAACCGATTAACCCTGCCACTGCAAATCCGCTTTGCGTACTCAGCGGCCTGAAGCTGATCCCCACGGACGGCGCAGCATGGGACGAAAATGGATTACTCAACTGCACGGTCAGCGGCAATCTCGGCTATGATATCTATGCTCACTTCCACGTGCTGAAATCACTGGCACAGCAGGAAGAGTATCAGACCAAGTACGGCTTGTATCCCTACGACAACAGCGAGAATATCAACGGTGACTATGGCGCTCATTTCTTTGATACCGTCACGGATTTCACAGACAGCTTCAAGCTGCAAAAGAATACCAAGGACGGTTGGGTCAAGGAAAATGGAAAATGGTCTTATTGGCAAGACGGCGCTGTCTTGACCGGTGTTCATAAGCTTCCCAGTAATGTGGATGGCGAAACCGGTGAATATTGGTACGATCTTGGTTCAGATGGCATTTCTGTCGGAAAGATAACTGGGTTATTTGCCTATGAGGGCGATTTGTACTATGCAGTCAATGGCGAGACCAAGGACGGCTGGCGTGAAATCGAAACATCCGATGGAAGCAGTCAGTATTATTATTTCGACACGACAACATTTAAGGCGGTTGACGGTGTTCAAACGATACGTACTATGATCACCGAAAACGGCAAGCAATACCAAAAGGACTTGAGCTATACATTTGAGGATCATGTTCTGGTGCGAGGTGACTGGATCACGGTCAGTACCGGCCGCCGTTATTACTGGGCTGGACAGCCGATTGCTAGAAAGTGGTGGACGGTAGATGGCGACCGCTATTATTTCGGGTACCACGGAGATGCCCTCACTGGGTTTAGTGAGGTTCCGAGAGGCAATAGCGGTCAGGGTGCTGATTACTATTTGTTTGATGCAGAGGGCGCATTGATTGTCCAGCCTGGATTGTACCAGCTGAGCAGCGATTTGTCCCATATCGCCAGTGGATTCAGTGCAGGCGATATTGTCTGCTTTGATGAAAATGGCATGGCAATTTATGCTGGCCTTGTCTATGGTGATGATGGGTATCTCTATTACATCAATGCAAATCTGAAAGCAGTCAAGAACCGAAAGGCCTGGGTCACCAAAACAAATGGTATTGTCAAAGCCGGTTATCAGCGAGATTTGATGCGCAGGGTAGAATGATCGTCAAAAACGGCATTCTTCCGCTCAATGGCAACGGCGTGCTGGTCTACTATGTAAATGATGATGTCCAGTATGACCTTGGGTTGGTCAGAATGGCAGACGGCCGTATGATCTATGTGAACGCCGATGCTACGCTAAAGGCCAATGGTACCTATTATCTGAGCAAAACCAACGGATTACTCCCGCAGGGCTACTATCCGTTCGACAGTAATTGCATCCTTCAGCTCAATGGATGGTTTACCTGCGATCAGGGCACAACATATTATCAGAATGGCGTTATGCACGGAGCTGGTTGGGATAACATTGGTGGCTCCTTCTACTACTTCGACAGTAACGGATATATCGTCACCGGAATGGTTCGTGTACCGTATCCCGCAGCGGATCTACTGCCGGGTTACGGCCCGGATGCAGAGGATGCCGAGGTCAATGTCCCCGGTAAGGAAGGCAATCCCGATAATTATGACTATCCGGACCGTGAGAGTGCGCTGTTCGTCTTTGACGAAAATGGCGTGTTCCAGAGGGATCAGTGCGGCGTGTACAACGACAATGGCATCACCCGTTGGATCAACAACGGTATGCTGGTCTGGCACGCGGGTCTGGTGAAGGACGGCGACGATTATCGTTACTTCAAGCGCAACGGTATGGTCACAAGTGTTGAAACTTATGTAGCCAAGACCAACGGTCTGCTGAAGGCAGCCAAGTATACCTTTGATGCCGAAGGCAGGCTGATGAAGCTGGAAGGACTCCATGAAGATCTGAACGGCAACCTCTGCTACTATGTCGACTATGTGAAGAACTATGCTGGCCTGGTCGAAGTGGACGGCAGCTTCTACTATATCGCCAGCGATCTCAAGGCTGTTAAGAATTGCACTTACTATGTTACCAAGACCAACGACCTGAAGCCTGCCGGTTATTATACTTTCGATGTAGACGGCAAGATGGTCATTAAGAATGGTCTGGTCGAGGAAAACGGTGATCTGTACTACTATGTGGACGGTGCAAAAACGGCGGCCGGCCTGATCGAGTGGGATGGAAACTATTACTACATCGCCAGTAACCTAAAAGCAGTAAAGGATGCCAAGCACTATGTTTTTGCAGATAAGGCCAACGACCTGAAATCCGCAGGCTGGTACTGGTTCAACGCGGATGGCACGATGTACCTTGAAGGTATCCGCGAAGAAAACGGCACGAAGTATTACTACAAGGACGGAGTGAAGAATTATGCCGGCCTGATCGAGATTTCCGGCGACTATTACTACGTTAAGAGTGATTGCTCCGTGGTTTGTAACCGCAGCTATTATGTCACCAAATCCAACGGCCTTATGCCGAGCGCAACCTATACGTTCGGTGCGGACGGCAAAATGGTGATCAAAAACGGCATCTACCGCGAGAAGCTCGGCGACGGAAAGGAGTATCTGTTCTACTACGTAAACAATGTGCGTCAGGTGGGTACCGGCCTCGTACAGCTTGACGACGGCAGCTACATCTATGTCCGCAGCGGTGCAAACCTTGCAGTCGGAAGCTACTATGTTTCAAAAACCAATGATCTCCTCCCAAAGGGTACCTATACCTTTGGAGAAGACGGCAAGATGGTCGTTTCGTAACAAATAGAATAAATGAAGCCCGCAGTCCCTGCTGCTGTGGGGACTGCGGGTGGAATTTGTGATGATGAAGCAACCAACGGAATCTGGAAAAATTGTAAAGAACGCGACCTGGCTGATTGCGTGTAAAGTTGTGCAGTCCTTATTGAGCTTCATAATTGGAACACTTTCCGCCAGGTACCTTGGACCGGGAAATTACGGGATCATTGATTATGCTGCGGCAATCGTCAGCTTTATGGTTCCGGTCGTGCAGCTTGGGTTTCGCTCAACCCTTGTCCACGAAATCATCGCAGCGCCTGACAGTGAAGGAAGGACACTTGGGACATCTCTTTTTATGAGCACTGCAGCAAGCTTTCTGGGGATTTTTGGGGTGATCGCATTTACTGCAATTGCGAATCCAAATGATCCGGAAACAATGCTTGTTTGTGCGCTGTACAGCATTTCATTGGTTTTCCAGGCGACGGAAATGCTTCAATACTGGTTCCAGGCAAAGCTGCTGTCAAAATACACCGCGGTTGCTTCACTGGCTGCTTACGTGATTGTTTCAGCCTATCGTTGTTTCTTATTGATTACGCAGAAGAGCGTATACTGGTTCGCATTTTCGCAGGCACTGGACTATTTGCTGATATCTGTTTCCCTGTATGGGATATACAGAAGAATTTCCAAGCAAAAACTGACGGTATCCTTTTCGCTTGCGAAACAGCTTTTTAAGAGAAGCCGGTATTATATTGTATCCGGCATTATGGTTACTTTCTTTTCTCTAACGGATCGGGTCATGATCACATTGATGCTGGGAAAAGAAGCAAACGGCTATTATTCGGCTGCGGTAAGCTGTGCAGCACTAAGTCAATTTGTGTTTGCGGCTATTGTGGATTCTATGCGGCCTTCTATTTTAGAAGCTAAGAAGACAGAATCCCCCAATTACGCTCCACAAATAGCCGGACTCTATTCTATTATCGTATATTTGGCGCTGCTACAAAGCATTGTGCTGACCGCAGCAGCACCACTTGTTATTCGAATTATTTACGGAGCCGCATATGCCCCGGCGATTCCTACGCTGAAAATCATTACTTGGTATACGGCATTTTCTTATATGGGTTCCGTTCGCAATATATGGATCCTGGCAGAGCAAAAGCAGAAGATGTTATGGAAAATCAATTTGTCTGGAGCACTTTTGAATGTGATAGCCAACTACATCCTGATACCGCTTATCGGTATCAACGGAGCGGCAATTGCTTCGGTAGCAGCACAGGTCTTCGTCAATTTTGTGCTGTGTTTTATGGTTCCCTCCTTGCGCCCTGTTGGACAGTTGATAGTTGAGGGAATTGATCCGAAAAAACTTAAAAAAGAATGTGGTATGGGCGTTTTTCTAGCCCATTCCGCAAGATAAAACATTGATTGGAGTGTATTAGAAATGCCTCTGCTTGAACATGAGGTTCTCCTCATCACGGGCGGCACCGGCTCCTTCGGGCATGCGGTTTTGGATCGCTTTCTGACCACGGATATCCGCGAGATTCGTATTCTTTCCCGCGATGAGAAAAAACAGGACGACATGCGCCACGCCTATCAGGAGCTGTATCCGCAGCACGCAGAGAAAATCAAATTCTACATAGGTGATGTGCGGGACTACGGTTCCATCGCCCCGGCGTTCCGCGGGGTGGATTATGTGTTCCACGCTGCCGCCCTCAAGCAGGTACCCTCCTGCGAGTTTTACCCCATGGAAGCGGTCAAAACCAACGTGGCCGGTTCTGACAATGTGATCTCTGCCTGTGTGGAAAACCATGTGAAGAAGGCAATCTTCCTGTCTACGGACAAGGCGGCTTATCCCATCAATGCTATGGGCATGACGAAGGCCGTCATGGAGAAGAATGTGATCGCCCGCTCCCGGCAGATGCTGCCCGGAGATCCGGTTCTGTGCCTGACCCGATACGGCAACGTCATGGCTTCCCGCGGCTCGGTCATCCCGCTGTTCTGCGACCAGATCGACGAGGGGAAGCCCCTGACGATCACGAATCCCAATATGACCCGCTTCATGATGACGCTCAGTGATGCCGTCGACCTCGTTCTTTATGCCTTTGCGCACGGCGAGCAGGGAGACCTGTTTGTGCAGAAGGCCCCCGCTGCGACCATCGAGACTCTGGCGCAGGCTGTGCTGGAGCTGAAGCACTCCGACCTTGGCACGACGATCATCGGAACGCGGCATGGCGAAAAGCTCTTTGAGGTGCTGGTCACCGCGGAGGAAATGATGCGGGCGGAAGATATGCCTGGCTTCTTCCGCATTCCGGCGGACAACCGGGATCTGAACTATGACAACTATTTCAGTAAAGGCAACCCGGAATTCGGCAAGATCGAGCAATATACCTCACACAATACACACCGGCTGAATGTGGAGGAAATGAAACAGCTTTTGCTGAAGCTGAAGCTGTTCGGAGGGACCTGCTGATGAATGTGCTGATCACCGGCGCAAACGGATTTGTCGGGAAAAATCTGACACAACGCCTTTTCACCATCCAGGACCTCAGAGACAGAACCCGCCCAGCGCTGCAAATAGAGGAAATCCTTTTATGTACGCGGGAAACTTCGGCAGAAACCTTGACGGACTACAGCAAAAAAGCTGATTTCGTGGTCCATCTGGCAGGCGTGAACCGGCCCCAGGATCCAGAAGAATTTGCGGCCGAAAACACAGATTTCACCCGGACGCTGCTCGAGCAGCTTCGCAAAAGCGGCAACCGCTGCCCGGTGCTGCTGTCTTCCTCCATTCAGGCCAGCCTGACCGGACGATTTGCCGAAAGTCCCTATGGGCAGTCCAAAAAAGCGGCGGAGGAGCTGCTCCACGCTTACGGCAGAGAAACCGGTGCAAACGGGATGATCTATCGTCTGCCGAACCTGTTTGGCAAGTGGTGCCGCCCCAACTACAATTCGGTGGTGGCAACCTTCTGCCATCATATCGCGCGGGATCTGCCGATCACCGTTTCAGACCCGGCAGTCGAATTGGAACTGGTCTACATTGACGACCTGATTGACGAGATCCTGAACGCCATGGAGGGCCATCCCCACCGGACAGATGGGGCGTATTGCAGCGTTCCGGTCAGTCATCCTGTGACGCTGGGTGAGATCGTTCGACTGCTCCAGACCTTCCACGACCAGCCGCAGACACTGTTGCTCCCGGAGATCCCGGAGGGCAGCTTTGAGAAGAAGCTCTATAGTACCTATCTGTCCTATCTGCCGCCAGAGAAAATTGCGTTTCCGCTGAAGATGAATGTAGACGAGCGAGGCAGCTTCACAGAACTGCTGAAAACGAAGAACTGCGGTCAGATCTCCGTGAACATCACAAAGCCCTGCATCACCAAAGGGCAGCACTGGCACAACAGCAAGTGGGAGTTCTTTATGGTCGTGGCCGGACACGGGCTGATTCAGGAACGCCAAATCGGCTCCGATGAAAAGATCGAATTCGAGGTCAGCGGCGACCGGATCCAGGCTGTTCATATGTTGCCGGGCTATACCCACAATATTATCAATCTGAGTGAAACGGAAAATCTGGTGACAGTCATGTGGGCCAACGAGCAGTTTGACCCCGACCACCCGGATACCCACTTTGAGGAGGTGTAGCAATGGGAAAGCTGAAGCTGATGACGATTATCGGTACGCGGCCGGAAATCATCCGGCTGTCCGCCACGATAAAGTGCTGCGACCGGTACTTTGAGCAGATTCTGGTCCACACCGGTCAGAACTACGACTACACCCTCAATCAGGTGTTTTTTGACGATCTCGGTCTCCGGGCACCTGACTATTATCTGGATGCTGTAGGCGATGACCTAGGGGCAACGATTGGGAATATCATCGAGAAGTCCTACAAGCTGATGGTGCGGGTCAGGCCGGAGGCGGTGCTGGTCCTGGGCGACACCAACTCCTGCCTTTCTGTGATCGGCGCCAAACGGCTGCACATTCCGATTTTCCATATGGAAGCGGGTAACCGCTGCAAGGACGAGTGCCTGCCGGAGGAGACGAACCGCCGTATTGTGGACATCATCAGCGACGTCAATCTCTGTTATTCGGAGCACGCACGCCGGTATCTGATGGAGTGCGGCCTGCCGAAGGAGCGCACCTTTGTGACAGGCAGCCCCATGGCCGAGGTACTGCACGCCAATCTGGACAAGATCGAAGCGAGCGATGTCCACCAGCGTTTGGGACTGACTAAGGGGCAGTACATTCTGCTTTCGGCCCATCGGGAGGAAAATATCGATACAGACCGCAATTTTGCCCAGTTGTTCACAGCGGTCAATGCCATGGCAGAGAAGTATGATATGCCGATCCTTTACTCCTGCCACCCCAGAAGCAGAAAGCGACTGGAGGCGACGGGATTCCAGCTGGACACCCGTGTGATCGCCCACGAACCGCTGGGCTTCCTTGATTACAACTGCCTCCAGATGAACGCTTTTGCGGTGGTTTCCGACAGCGGAACGCTGCCGGAGGAAAGCAGCTTTTTTCTGTCTGTGGGCAAGCCATTCCCAGCTGTCAGCATTCGTACCTCCACCGAGCGTCCAGAGGCGCTGGACGCGGGATGCTTCGTCCTGTCAGGCATCTATACCGAGCAACTTTTGCAATCCATTGATATGGCGGTTGGCATGCAGCGAAACGGCGATTTTGGTACCCCCGTGACCGATTATACCGCCGAAAACGTGTCCATGAAGGTCGCCCGCATCATCCAAAGCTATACTGGCATCGTGAATCATTTTGTGTGGAGAAAACTATAAACTATTTAACTCCGTATCCTTCTTCCTAAGAGCGATTCTGAAGATAAATAATAAAAGTGAGATTGAGAGGAACAGCTGCAAACATGAATGAAAACCAAAAATCACCGAAAGACACGGCACGGACAGAAGTGTCACTTTGGGGCATCGCCGGTCTTCTGTTGCGTAAAATCCATTGGCTTATTGTTGCAGGGCTGGTGTTGGGCGTAGGCGTTTACCTTGTGCTATCGCTTCTAGTTACACCGACCTATGAATCACGTGTCACATTTTATGTGTACAACAATTCGGATGGCACATCGTCGTCCGGATCGATCGACAAGAGCGACTTACAAGCAGCAGAAAGTCTTGCAACAACCTATTCAAAAATATTGGAGAGCAATTCTGTTCTGAATGCGGTTTTGGGTGACTTGAATAGTCCTCTGGAAAGAAAAGAACTTGCGCAAATGGTTGATGTAGCAGTCGTTACGAACACACAGCTTCTTGAAGTGGTTATCACCTCAACCGATGCGAACTTCGCCTGCAAAGTAGCGGAATCCTTTGCCAGTGTAGCTCCAGCTGAAATCGTTCGCATTACCAAAGCGGGTGGTGTCGAGGTCGTAGATCATCCGGAAGTTGCAACGGAAAAAACATCTCCGCGAACAGCATTTGATACCGCGATTGCGGTTGTGGTTGGCATGATTATTGCTGCCGTGGTCATTATCTTGAAAGCACTCTCCGATACAACGATTTATCTTCCGGAAGATATTGACAAGCTGGTCGGCGTTGCCGTTATCGGACAGATTCCAGAAATAGAAGGTGCGGAGAAAAACTACAAATACTGGGAGCTTGCGAATGGAGGAACAATTAGCTATGAAAAGAAAGACGATGCGGCAAAACCTGAAGAACAAAAGCGGGATCATTGCAAGCAACCGAAAACGCCTTCTAAACAATGAAACTCCATTTGCTATTCGCGAGGCATATGTCAAGTTGAGGACAGGCCTCATGTTCTGCATGACAAAAGATAAAGACCGTGCGTGTAAAACGATTGCTGTTACCAGTGCAAATCCTTCAGAAGGTAAAAGCTTGACTGCGGCCAACATTGCAATCAGCTACGCCATGCTCGGAAAAAAGACGCTTTTGATCGATGCCGATTTGAGAAAGCCAACGCAAAGAAGGCTTTGGAAATTGGATGTCTCAGCTGGCCTTTGTGATTTCATTGCAGGTATATGTAGGCTTGAACTGGTAAAGGTGAAAGAATTGCCTCTATGGATTGTCGGCGCCGGAACCATACCGCCTAACCCGTCCGAATTGCTTTCTTCAGATAGAATGAAGTCTTTTGTAACAGACATTTCCAAAAGGTACGACTATGTCATTATTGATACACCGCCAATCAATACAGTTGCCGATGCGCAGATCCTTTCTGCATTTGTGGATGGTGTATTGATCGTGGCAAAGTCCGCAAGCACTACAGCGGATGAACTCCGGGCTGCTGTCGATGCAGTTGAACGTGCAGAAGGGAATCTGTGCGGCGTGGTGCTAAACGATTTGAATATGAAGTCCGTGCGCTACTCCTATAAGTATAAATACGGTGGTAAATATGGCTATAAGTACGGTAGTAAGTATGGATACAAATATTCCAACGCAGACCCGTATGAAAGAAGATAGTTTTATGATCGACTTATCGCTCGATTATCACGCACATATTTTGCCTGGGTGCGACCACGGCAGCAGTAGTGTGGCCATGTCGCTCAAACAGATCGATATGGCAAAGGCAGCGGGCATTAAGACAATTTGCGCAACGCCCCATTTTTACCCCCACAAAGAGAGCGTGTCATCATTTATCACAAGACGGAAGCAAACTGCTGACAGCTTATGGGCACAGATTCCAGAAGATGCACCCCGCATTCTGCTAGGAGCTGAGGTGTTGATTTGTGACGGAATGGAGCGCCTGAATGGTCTTCGTGAACTCTGTCTTGAGGGAACGAATGAGCTTTTGCTGGAGATGCCATTTTATCGTTGGCCTGAATCGATTTGGGATACTTTGTATCGACTGAACGATCTGCATGAAATACGAATCGTGATTGCTCATGCAGATCGGTATCCGCCGGAGGCCATCCATCAATTGATTTCAGAGGGGATCCCTTTACAGTTGAATGCCGAATGCCTTCGGAAATATTCGCATCGGAAACGTTATCTTGGATGGATTCAAAAAGGGTATGTTTCTTATCTCGGCAGTGATATTCATGAACTTGGGCCGGGCTACTATGACTTTGATAAATGCAGGAAGCTGCTATGCCATTACTTTTAAAAACGTCATTCGCATTTGAGTTTCCCCGGATTGGAATTAAACTATGCAGAATACAGTGATAATCTACAACTCAAATAAACAGCTTGATATAAAAGCTCTACCGGTGCTTGGTGGCTGTTTGCTGCTCTCTGCAGCAGTTTGCGCGGCACAGATTCTTGGAAATTTAGCCTTCCTGCTGCTATGTCTGCTTGGATATCTGGTATTCACTATTTGGGCATGCAACAAAGGTGTTGTTTTCCCTGTTTTGCTGTACTTCCTTCCTTGGAGCCCACTGTTCAAGATGTACAACGGAGGAATTTCGTTTTTTACAATTGTACTTCTGTTATGTTGCATGGTTTCCCTTTTGCAAAATAAAATGTCTTTGCGGCTTTATCAGGTTATCCTTGCTGCACTCCTTATGGCACTGACATTAGTGACTAAGGCCATACAGCATAATCCCATTGGCAACGACTACTTGTGCTTTCTTATTATGTTGTTGCTCTTTCCGTGTGTAATGCGGAGGTGTGAAGGGGATGTATCCTTCTATCGAATTACTATATTCTTTGCTTGTGGGATCATAACGGCAGCATTGACCGCGCAGCAAATCGCAACATTTCCAAACATATCGCAGTTTATTAAGGTAGATTCTTACCTGACTGTGACACGACTGTCTGGCTTTTATGGAGACCCAAATTTCTATTCTGCGCATATCGCCGCATGTCTTGCCGGAACGCAGTTGCTATTGCGTCATGAGAAGAGCCGACGCAGGCAAATTGTGCTTGCTATTTTAGCTTTGGTATTGCTATATTGCGGACTTCTCTCCGCTTCAAAATCATTTATTATTGTGACGGCGTGCCTGTTTCTTTTATGGGTACCGATCCTATTGGAAAAAGGAACTTTCAGCAGTCATTTTCGCTTGTTTGTGGGGCTGCTGTGTGCGGGAATTATTATTGCTTCATCATCGGCATTCCGCGCCCTGCTCCAGATTGTTGATGATCGTTTCGCGCAAGCGTCCAATTTGTCTGAGTTAACAACCGGACGGACAGATTTGTGGAGAAATTATATTCATGAATTTCTAAACAATCCTATAACACTGCTTTTTGGTGAGGGCTACACGAGCATTAACCTGAACAACAAAGCATCTCACAACACGTTGATACAGGTGGTTTATCAGTTTGGCCTGATAGGAATGCCGCTTCTTATTTCATGGGTTGTTATTTCTTTGCGGAACCTATTTACACAATTGAATGCGGGCCATGTGAAATGGAAACATGCGCTGCTGATGTGTGTGGGAGTTGTGCTGCCGTGGATGGGCATTGATATATTGCAATTTGATGAGTTCTTTTTGCTTCCTGTTTATGCAGTGATCGGAATTGCCTATTCGACACGCAGCACGGAAAACAAAAAACTTGAATCATCAAAGGGGGAGATATAGAACGTACGACCAAAGGAATTGTCATGATAAGCAGTGTGCTCACTGCAATCTTGGTACTCCTTTACCTATGACTATGACTGGCTCACGAGCGACCTGAAAATATCCGCGGGCGGCAGTTTGAGGATTGCCCATAACAAGATCTCCTGAAAAAACGTCTTTGTTCTGTATTTAAAACAGGGGAGGTGCATCGGAGAGAATGCAGGGAAAAGGCAACTGCGTATCCCGTTCTCCGGCTTTACAACATTTGCCCGGGTGTGGCATCATGCGGGCTAAAACGAATTCGCAAATAGGGGGGGATGTCTGTGTCAGACGCCAGAGAACAACCGGCGGTGCAGCCGCCAAAAAAACGCATGAGCCGCGGCACGCGTGTGCTGGTCATCATTGTGTGCATCCTGCTTGCCATTGCGCTGATCCTGGCCGGCACGGTGCTGATCCTGTCGGCGGTCGGACGCAATGCGCTGACGAACGACGACGGGGTGAACATTGCCCGCGATGATGTGGAGGCGCTTGGCTCTGGCACGGTGCGTTACAACGGCCAACTCTACCGCTACAATACCGACATTGTCACGATCCTGCTCATGGGTGTGGACGAGGAGGCCAAGCAGGATACCGGCGGCGTCTATGGAAACGCAAACCAGTCGGATGCGAATATCCTTGCGGTGCTCGACATGCGTAACCAGGAGCTGACGCTTGTGTCCATCTCGCGTGATGCGATGTGCACGCTTGACGTTCTTGACAGCACCGGCGCACACGTCGGCACGGCCACGGCGCAGCTGGCGCTGGCCTATTCCTACGGCGACGGAGCAGAGCGGAGCTGCGAGCTGACGAGCGCGGCTGTTTCACGCCTGTTTTATGACCTGCCGATCCCGGCCTACGGATCGATCTATATGCAGGGTATCCGCCAGCTTGTTGACAGTGTTGGTGGTGTGACCGTTACGCCGGATGCGAGCTTTTCCGGTTTCACCGCCGGACAGCCCGTGACGCTCACCGGTCAGCGCACGGAGAATTATATCCGCTACCGCGCAGACTCGACCGAGGGCAACAACCAGCGCATGCAGCGGCAGAAGCAGGTCGTGCTCGCGCTGGTGAACAAGATGCTCGCGCAGGTCAAGGAGGACCCGGCGAGCGTGCTGGCGCTCTATAACGATGTTCGGCGCAATATCACGACGAACATCAACACCGCCATGATGGTCTATCTGGCGCAGCAGGCAAGCGGGATGCATTTCTCAGGTGATATTGTCAACGTGCCCGGCACATCGGTTATGGGCGCGCAGAAGCACGCAGAGTATCAGGTCGATCCCGATGCGCTGTTGGAGATGGTCCTGGATATTTTCTACGAGCCGGTGGATGGTTGACTGAAAACGGTTATTTTTTGAAAATAACCCTTGCATTTTACACCGTTTCGGTGTAAAATTATACTACTATTAGAAGCTGTAAGTTTATGAATGGAGGAGTTACATAATGAAGCGTTTTGTGGCCATTCTTCTGATACTCGTGCTTGTGTTTGCACTGTCGGCGACGGCGTTTGCTGCCAGCAATGTTACCAGCCCGGAGAAGGGCAACACGAATCCGAATGTCAATCCCGATTCCGGCAAGACCTCTCCGCAGACCGGTGAGTCGTTCAGCATCCTGTGGGTAATCCTGGCGGCCGTTGCTGCGGTCGGAGCGGTGCTGTTTTGCGGCAAAAAGCTGGTTCGCGCCAAGTAAGATGGCATAACTATGATAACAAAGCTCCATGATTCGTTCATGGAGCTTTTGTTTTATGAGGTGAACGATGAAAACAAAAAAGATCCTTGTGCGCAGTGTGCTGGTGCTTGTGGCGCTTGCAGCGCTGTGTGCGTGCGCGTGGTGCGTGTGGTACATCATTCAGTACTACCAGGGGCAGTCCTTCGGCGACCGGATGCGCACCAACGCCCCGGATGATGCCGGCAGCTTCCAGCTTGGACGCGTGAAGATTCCGGTCGATTTCGACGAACTGCAGGCCATGAATCCGGATATTTATGCCTGGATCACGATCCCGGATACGGACATCAGCTACGCTGTGCTGCAGCGCGCGGGTGAGGAGGAGTATTACTCCAAGCACAGCGAAAACGGCGCATACTACAGCGGCGGCAGCATCTTCAGTCAGGACTATAATCAAAAGGACTTCAGCGATCCCATGACCGTGCTCTACGGGCATAACCTGCGCAACGGGCGCATGTTTGCCCAGCTCAACGACTTTTCGGATGCCGAGGTCTTTGAGGCGCACCGCTATATCTATATCTATCTTCCGGACCGGATGCTCGTTTATGAGATCTTCGCGGCCTATCCGCATTCGAACGAGCACCTGCTGCTGTGTCACGACTTTGCGGATGCGGACGATTTCACGGCGTATTTTGATGCCGTGCAGGCGCAAAAGAGTCTGCAGTCCAACTTCCGCACCGACGCCTGGCCCGAACCGAGCGACCGGGTGCTGACGCTCTCGACCTGCTTCCGTGGGGACAATCACCAGCGCTACCTCGTGCAGGGCAAGCTCGTGGCAGAGGCCTACGCGAAATGACTGCATAGGAAAACGGAAAACCGGCAGAGCGGACGCTCTGCCGGACTTTGCATCCGGGATGCCCAGCCGTGCAGATCGTTTTTCTGGCGCTCCATGTTTTCGATGGCAATGTCATGAATCTGCTATATGATAGCAACTCTAACTCGATAAATAAAATGAAGCCTGTGCAACTGGGGTGCAAATGGGCCATAGGGAGTACGTTTTCTGTAAAAATTACGGTTCTTTTCCAAGTCGGAGCTGGCTTGCGTTGCCGGCTCCGACTTGTTTTCCGATAAGCTGTGCACGTATGCCGTGCGCAGGCAAAACAGGCATTCATAACTAGGACGTTATGAATGCCTGTTTGTATTATATATGCGATTGTGCGCCAAAACTGCGCAGAAGCTATCCGATACTCTTTGACGGGCCGATGCGGCGAACCGTCCGCTCGTCAGAGCGACTCTGCTGCACTTACTTCAGATTGACTGCCAATGCGCAGAAAAGTTCCATGCCGGTCTGCATGACGCTTTCGTCAAAATTAAAGTGCGCGTTGTGCAGCAGTGCGGTGCAGCCCTTTTGCTCATTGCGCGTGCCGAGCCAGTAAAATGCGGCGGGGAACTCCTTCGCGTAGTAGGAAAAATCCTCTGCCCCCATCATCGGGTGCGGCAGCTCGATCTGATGGTCTTTGCCGACGACGTGATCCATAACAGATCTCGCGTAATCGACCATATCATCGTCGTTGCGCAGACCCAGTACGCCTCGTTTGACCTGAATGTCACATTCCGTGCCGGTCGCGTAGGCGACGCCCTGTGCAACGCGCTTGAGATTGCCGATGATATAGGTTCGGGTCTCTTCTTTCTGGCAGCGAATGGTGCCGGCAAGATGCGCGCTTTCTGCGACGATGCCCTTGGCGGTCCCGGCCTGAAAGATGCCGATGGAGCAGACGCACGGGTCGAACGGGTCCGTATGCCGCGACATAAAGCTCTCCATCGCGGTTACAAATTTTGCCCCGGCAGAGAGCGCGTCGATGCACTCGTTGGGACGCCCGGCGTGGCCGCCTTTCCCGATGAATGTGATGTCAAAGGAATCGGTGGAGGCGGCGACAGGCCCCTTCTTCAGCGCGACAAAGCCAGCCGGATAGTCATTGGAGACATGCTGCCCGAATGCAGCGACGATTTTGTCGGCAAGGCCGGTGTTTTGAATTTGCGGCACCATTTTGACGGCGCCGCCGAGACCGGGCCCCTCTTCTGCGGGCTGAAAAATCAGCAGGATGTCCGTCGGGAGCTCGTCCGCGTATTCCTGGAGGATCTTTGCCGTGCCGAGCAGCATGGCGGTGTGCCCGTCGTGCCCGCAGGCGTGCATTTTGCCGGGGACCTGAGAGCGGTAGGGGAGGCCGGTCTCTTCCTGCAGCGGGAGCGCGTCCATATCTGCGCGCAGGGCGACGATCCGGTCGTGGTTTTGCCCACGGATGAGTCCCAGAACGCCGAGCTCAGACGGGAGGATCGCAATGTGCTCCCGCTTGAGGAAGGTCTTTACCAGCTTTTCCGTTTCTCCGGTGTCAAATCCGGTTTCAGGATGTTTGTGGATCGTGCGGCGCAGTTCAATGACCTCCGGCAGAATCTCGGCGGCGCGCGCCTTCATGGCGGTGTGCAGGGAGGCGTGGAATGATTCGCTCATGATGCAGCCTCACACCTGACTCAGTAGCCGATCGCGGTGCCGATCACCAGCATAATGGCGCCGAGCACGGACACGATCAGGAAAATGGGCAGGACAAATTTCAGGTAGGATTCGAACTTTTCGTTTGCGGCAAACACATAGGCCATCATGCTGGCAGACGTCGGCCAGATCATGTTGGACAGGCCGTCACCCATCTGGAACGCAAGGATTGCGGTCTGACGGCTGACGCCGATGAGGTCGGACAGCGGCGCCATGATCGGCATCATGGCAGCAGCCTGTCCGCTGCCGGAGTTGATAAAGAAATTGACGATGGTCTGGATCAGGAACATGATGACAGCGCTGAGGCCGGCGGGCAGACCGCCGAGAATGCTGGACATGCCATACACCATAGTGTCGATGATGTTGCCCTGCGTCAGCACGAGCGAAACGGCTTTTGCCATGCCGAGCACCAGAGCGGCGGTGAACATTTCCTTGCCGTATTTCGTGAACATGGCGGCAATTTCATTGGGCTTGTAACCGGCCACAAGGCCGCCGATGATGCCGATGATAATATACAGGCCGGCCATCTGCACCATGCTCAGACTGAACTTGACGGTCAGTACCACAACGGCGACGACGGCGACAAACAGCGTGAAGACGACCCACTTGTCGCGGGTGGTCGCGGCTTTCTGCATGTTTTCGTTTTGCAGCTCCTGCGTATCCGGCTTATAGCTGCTCAGGCTGGCGCTCGGATTCTTTCTTACCTTTTCTGCATAGATGACGACATAGATCAGGCCGGCGAGACCGAGGACGAGCCAGGTGATGGTGCGGAACGTCATGCCGGAGTAGATCGGCAGCTCGCAGATCTGCTGCGCGACGACGACGGTGTTCGGGTTGGTCGGGCCGACCGCGAAGCCGACCAGCGCGCCGACGGCGACGATGCCCAGCGCGGTCATGACATCATAGCCGACAGCGAGGCACAGCGTAACCACGAGCGGGATGAAGGCGATCGGAGAGTTTACGGAACCGGTCAGGCCGCCCCGGACGAAGAAGAACGCGTAAAAAATGATCAGCATGACCACGCGGCCTTTTGCACCGACCTTGCTGATGAAAGAGCCGAACACTCTCTCCAGCGCGCCCGTGGACGTCAGAATGCCCATGCCGGCGACGCACATGTAGATCAGAATGACGATGTTCGCCATGGAGACGAAGCCCTGCGGGATTGCGACAAACATATCAAACAGGTTGACCGGTGTCTGATCGATCCGGTGATAGGTGCCGGGGATGACCATTTTGACGTTATCTACGGTTTCGCGGTCAAATTGACCGGCGGGGACGATATAGGTCAGCACGGTTGCCAGCAGGATTACGATCAGGAGAATGATATAGACATGCGGGATGGCGTGCTTCTTTTTGGCCAATGAATTTGTGGCAGGTTTCATGGTTGCTCAGTCCTTTCTGAAGTGGCAGCGTGTTAACAGTTTGTTTACACGTGTCGGATGAGGCATATTATAGTCCGAAAGAATAAAAATGCAACAGATATTTTAAATTTTTTCGTAAATTTTCGTATTTATAGAGTTTTTGTGAATAATTATGCTTGCTTCGCGCCGACGTTTGGGCAGATTCACAGGATTTCTGGAACAGGAATCCTGCTGTGCCTCCGCATCTGGGCACAGTAAGGGAGTGCTGCTTCTTGGGGAAAAATATCGGCACAAAAACCACCGCATCCCCGTTGATTTGTGCTGGGAAATGTGTTACGCTGTCGTCGCTGGAAGCCCGGCCTTGGCCGGGAAATTTTTGCTTATGGGAAGACAGGTATGGACTATTATCTTCTTGCAGATATGACGGTGCAGATCGGCTACGAGCTCGCGGTCGCCGGGGCGGAGACGTACCGGGTCGAGGAGACCATGCGCCGTGTGATCGAGGCATATGGCACGGAGGGACAGGCGTTTGCCATCCCGAACTGTGTTGCGGTGAGCTTCGTGACACCGAATACGAAGCCGCTGACCATCATGAAGCGCGTGGGCTACCATGGCAACGACCTCGAGCGCATTGAAAAGCTCAACGCGCTCAGCCGGCGCATCTGCGCCGAGGTGCCGGATCCGGAGACGGCGCAGCGCTGGCTCAAAGAGACGACGGCCGCCGTCCGCAGCTATGCCGTGTGGATATATTACCTCGGCAATTTCATGGCGGCGGCGGGCTTTTGCTGCGTCTTCGGCGGCACAGTGCGCGACTGGCTCTGGGCAGGGCTGAGCGGCCTGACCATCGGCTTTGTGACGCGCTGCATGGACCGGCTGGAGGTCAACCCGTTTTTCAGCACCATTGCGGCGTCCTTTCTCATGGCGCTGCCGGCGTATGTCGCTGCCGGCCTCGGCTGGCTCGACTGTGTGGCGGTCGTCATCATCGGCGCGCTGATGCTGCTGGTGCCCGGACTGCTCATCACGAACTCCATGCGCGACATCATCTACGGTGACACGAGCTCCGGCGTCAGCCGCATCGTGCAGGTGCTGCTCTCGGCGTTTGCCATCGCGCTCGGCACGGCAGCGGCGTGGCATGTTACGACCCCGATCTGCGGCCATGCGGAGGCGGCCGCAGCGCTGACCTATCCGCTCTGGGCGCAGGGTCTCGCGACGTTTGTCGCCTGCCTTGGATTTGTGATCCTGTTTAATGTCCACGACTGGGGCAGCGTTTTATGTGCGCTCGGCAGCGCGCTGACCTGGATCGTTTACCTGCTGTGCAGCCGGGCAGGGGCCAGCGTTTACAGCGCAAACTTTTTCTCCGAGGTCGTGGCGGCGGTCTATTCCGAGGGCATGGGCCGCTGGCGCAAGTGCCCGGTCACGTCGTATCTGGTCATTTCCAGCATTCCGCTGCTGCCTGGCGCCGGTATTTATTATACGATGAGCATCGGTCTCTCGGGTGAGGTGCAGGAGGCGCTGCAGAAGGGACTGGAGACCGCCGGGATCGCGGGCAGCCTGGCTGTTGGCATCCTGCTGGTGTCGACAGTGTTTCGTGCAGTAAATGCACGCAGGCGCCGCGCACTGGCGTCCGGCCGCGAATGAACAGGGGAGGGCGGCGTAATGAAGAAACCAAAGGTGCTTCTGTTTGATATTGATAATACACTGCTGGACTTCAGCGCCGGTGCGATGCAGGCGATGGAGGAGATCTTCCGCGAGGCCGGCCTGCCGTATGCGCCGGAGATGTTCACCGTGTTTCAGGTGGAGAACGATAAGCTCTGGGCGCGGATCGAGCGCGGCGAGCTGACGATCGCCGGGCTACGGGACGTGCGCTGGCAGACGATTCTGGCGCGGCTCGGGCTGGAGGCCGACGGTGCCGCAATGGAGGATGCGTTCCACGTCCGGCTGCACGAGAGTGCGGTCCCGGTCCCGGGGGCGTCGGATGTGCTGGCGCAGCTGCATGGGAAACATCGTCTGTGCGCTGCAAGCAACGGGCCGTATGCGCAGCAGGTGAACCGTCTGCGCCGGGCCGGGATGCTCGATGCGTTTGAGCGGCTGTTTATCTCCGGGCAGCTGGGCGCGGAGAAGCCGAGCCGGGTGTTTTTCGACCGGTGTCTGGCGCAGCTGCCGGGTGTTCGGCCGGAGCAGTGCCTGATGATCGGTGATTCGCTCACGGCGGACATTGCGGGCGGCAGGGCAGCGGGGATGCACACCTGCTGGTTCGACCCCGCCGACCGCGGTGCGGCTTTGCCGCCGCAGGCGGACTGGCGTATCACGCGGCTGGAAGAATTACTGGCCATTCTATAAAGACGAAAAGGAGCGCTCGCGGATATGTGCGGGCGCTCCTTTGCATATGTATATAGACGCAAAACGCGGGCGCAGATTGCTCTGCACCCGCGCGGGTCTTATGTATTTCGGTGTCAGCCGAAGATCAGATCTTCATGCAGACATCCCATGCACGCCAGATGACGGTGCGCAGGTTGCCAATGGCAACGCAGTCACCGACGCGGTGCACGTGACGGCCCTTGTCGCCAACCGGAGCCGGCACGAAGCCGATGCCGTTGATGACGTTGTCGCAAGCGACCTCGAAGGTCTTGCCGTCCTGACCCTTGACGGTGACGCCACCGTCGTGGATCTCGGTGATGGTGGAGTGCAGGTAGGTCGGAACCTTGTGGTACTCCATCGCGTCACGCAGGAAGGAGGTGTTGGCAAGGCAGGTAGCCTGAGCCGCAACCAGGTCGCCGGCGTACTCGACAATGATCGGGTGCTTGCCCTGGAGGATCAGGTCGTAAGCCGCCTCGCAGGAGGACTGGCCGCCGCCGAAGAACAGGACCTTGTCGCCGACTTCCTTCTTGTCCTTGAGCAGCTCCGTGAAGCTCAGGGTCTTCTCGAAGCCCGGGATCATGGGCATGGTTCTCGGCACGGAGCCGGTAGCCACGATGACCTCGTCGAAGCCGCGCATGGTGCCAAGGTCGGTGACCTCGGTGTTGAAGCGGATGTCGATGCCCTGCTTCTCGACTTCTTTCTTGTACCACTCAATGAGTTCCTTATCGTTCTCCTTGAAGCTCATCGCGGAAGCGGTGAGGAACAGGCCGCCGAGCTCGTTGGTCTTCTCGAAGAGGACCGGCTTGTGGCCGCGCTTCTTGAGCACGAGCGCGCACTCCATGCCGCCGATGCCGCCGCCGATGATGGCGACCTTCTTCGGGCTCTTGGTCGGAACGATCTTATACTTGTTGTGCTGCATCGTGGTCGGGTTCAGCGCGCAGCGGCCCAGATGCAGGGAATCCTGCGTGCTCTGGATGTTCGCGGTGCCCTTGAACTTCGCAAAGTTGAAGCAGCCGTTGTGGCAGCGGATGCAGGGCTTGATCTCGTCCTGACGGCCCTCGAGGATCTTGTGGATCCACTCGGGGTCAACGAGGTTCTGACGCGCGATGGCAACTGCATCGAGACGGCCGGCAGCGATCTCTTCCGCGGCCTTGACCGGATCCATACGGCCGGCGCAGGCGACGGGCTTGTCGGTGAACTTCTTGATGTGCTCGACGTACTCGAGGTTGCAGTTGTCGGGCATATACTGAGGCGGATGTGCCCAGTACCATGCGTCGTAAGTACCGTTGTCGCAGTTGAACATGTCGTAGCCGGCATCGCCCAGGTACTTGATGGCCTTCTCGGACTCAGCCATGTCACGGCCGAACTCTTCGAAGTCGGTCTCATACGGCATAGCGCCCTTGCCCCAGGCCTTGGTCTTGGAGACGACGGAGTAACGCAGGGACACCGGGAAGTCGGCGCCGGCCTGACGCTTGATCTCCTGCACGATCTCGACCGGGAAGCGGAAGCGGTTCTCGAACGAGCCGCCGTACTGGTCGGTGCGGTGGTTCCAGTTGGCGATGGTGAACTGGTCAAGCAGGTAGCCCTCGTGGACAGCGTGGATCTCAACGCCGTCAACACCGGCCTCACGCAGCAGCTTCGCGGTCTTGCCGAACGCATCAACCATCTCGTGGATCTCTTCCACGGTCATCGGACGCGAGAGCATGTCCTCCTGCCAACGGTTCGGGGTGGCGGAGGCGGACGCGCAGCAGTAGCTGACGTCGATCACGGGCTTGGCGAGCGCGCCGAGGAGCTTGTTGTTGTTCAGGGTGACCATCCAGGGGGCAACGGCCATGGAGCGGCCGAAACCGGCGGCGAGCTGAATGAACAGCTTCGAGCCGGTCTTGTGGTACTCGACCATGTAGTCGGCGAGCTCCTTGAACATCTTCTTGTTCTGATAGAGCCATCTGCGGCCCATGGTGTCGCGGACACACTGCATGCCCGGAAGCACCAGACCGACGCCGTCCTTGGCGCGGGTCAGCAGGAAGTTCGCAGCTTCCTTGTCAAAGTGGTACGGCTCCAGCCAGCCGAACAGGGACGTGCCGCCCATGGAGCACTGGACAATGCGGTTTTTGATTTCGACATTGCCAATCTTCCACGGAGTAAATAGCGCGCTATACTTTTCGTCCATGAAATACATCCTTCCTTTTTCTTTTATTACGAAGATGATTTGGCCGTTGCTCGCGGCAGATCATCGAACGTTTGCGTAAGCATGACACCGTAGTGCAGTGAACACGATGCATACATACTGCGCATATCATAACATACTTTTTGACAAAAAGCAATGAAATAAAATCGACCGGCTCGTATATTTTGCTCACAAAAAGCGTAAAAGTGTGACACCAGAGGCAGAAAGCGTCTGGAAATTCCAAAAAGAAGCAGCGCGACAGAAAACCAACGTTTAGTCAAATAATGGTATATTTTTTGGCGGCGTGTCAATTTTCAGACACATTGACTTCCGGGTGTTCAGCGAAAAAACTACTTGAAATCCAGCGGCGACTGTGCTATGTTAATGCTATTCTTTCTTAGACCTACAAAAAAGATATGTATTAGGAGGCTTTGCTATGAGCAAGCAACTGAACCGGGAGGAAGCCTGGGCACTGTTGACGGAGTATAACCAGGATCCGTTCCATCTGCATCATGCCCGCACGGTCGAGGGCGTCATGCGCTATTTCGCGCAGGAGCTCGGCTACGGCGACGAGGTGGATTTCTGGGGCATTGTCGGCCTGCTGCATGATCTGGACTTTGAGCGCTATCCCGATCAGCACTGCATCAAGTCGCAAGAGATCATGCGCGAGCGCGACCTCGACGAGCGGCTGATCCACGCCACAGCCAGCCACGGCTATGGCATCACGGTGGACATCCAGCCGGAGCATGAGATGGAAAAGGTGCTCTTCGCGACCGACGAGCTGACCGGCCTGATCGGCGCGGCGGCGCTGATGCGTCCGTCCAAGAGCGTGCAGGATATGGAGCTCAAGTCGCTCAAGAAGAAATATAAGAGCAGCGGTTTCGCGGCGGGCTGCTCGCGCGAGGTGATCCAGCGCGGCGCGGACATGCTCGGCTGGAGCTTGGACGAGCTGCTGACGCGCACGCTCGACGCCATGCGCGTGGTCGAACCGCTCGTGGCCGAACAGGAAGCCTGAATGTGAAAAAGCCGGGGATGCACCCCCGGCTTTTTGTGTCTGCAACATTTGGCTTGAATTCCTTGTGATTTGGTAGTATATTATCCTTAGCACCTGCACACGTAGCTGTGCAGCAAGGAGGCAACGGATTATGGTCATCTCAACCAAGGGACGCTATGCACTGCGCCTGATGATCGACCTGGCGCAACATTGCGACGAGGGCTTCATCTCGCTCAAGACCGTGTCGCAGCGGCAGGATGTGTCCCTGAAATATATGGAGGCGATCGCAGCGGCGCTCAACCGCGCGAACCTCGTCATCAGCCAGCGCGGCAAGGAGGGCGGCTACCGCCTGAGCCGGCCGGCGAGCGACATCACGGTCGCGGAGGTGCTGCACAGCACCGAGGGCAGCATGGCCGCCGTCTCCTGTCTTGATGCCGGAGAGAACGGATGCGAGCGCGCAGCTCAGTGCCTGACGCTCCCGATGTGGAAAAAGCTCGACGCCGTCATGGATAACTATCTGTCCGGGGTGTCCGTACAGGACCTGCTTGACGGCAAAGCATAACGGCACATAAACCGGGGAAAGAAAAGTGTATTTTCTTTCCCCGGTTTTCTTTTTCAAATTCCTATTGACAATGTGGGAAATACATGGTATCATTTGCCCATAAAGCAAATAGGAATTAAAGGAGGACAGTCTCATGCGCGTCTACGCAGACAATGCGGCAACCACAAAGCTATCCCCCGCCGCGAAGGAAGCTATGCTTCCGTACTTTGACGAGATCTACGGCAATCCCAGCACGCTCTACACCCTCGGGCAGGAGGCAGCCGAGCATCTGCTCGCCTGCCGCACCGAGATCGCGCAGCTGATCGGCGCTGCCGACCCGCGGGAGATCGTGTTTACCTCCGGCGGGAGCGAGGCCGATAATCAGGCCATCATTTCCGCCGCCAGAAACGGCGCCCGTAAGGGAAAAAAGCATCTGATATCTACCAAGTTTGAGCACCATGCGGTGCTGCACACGCTCGATAAGCTCCGCAAGGAGGGCTTTGACGTGACGCTGCTGGATGTGCACGAAAACGGCGTCGTCCGCGTCGAGGACGTGGCTGCGGCCATCCGGGAGGACACGGCGCTCGTGTCCGTCATGTTTGCCAACAACGAGATCGGCACCATCCAGCCCATCCGGGCCATCGGTGCACTCTGCCGCGAGCGGGGCATCCCGTTCCATACGGATGCGGTGCAGGCCGTCGGCCACGTTCCCGTGAATGTGCAGGAGATGAATATCGACCTGCTCTCGTGCTCGGCGCACAAGTTCCACGGCCCGCGCGGCGTCGGCTTCCTGTACGCCAAGCGCGGTATCCCGCTCACGAACATCATTGAGGGCGGCGCGCAGGAGCGCGGCAAGCGCGGCGGCACGGAGAACACCCCGGCCATTGCCGGCATGGCCGCGGCGCTGCGTGAGGCGGTCGACCACATGGTCGAGAACACGGAGAAGGTCACGCACCTACGCGAGACACTCATTGCCGGCCTTTCGACCATCGAGCATGCCCGGCTCAACGGTGACCGCACGCAGCGTGTGCCCGGCACGGTGAATTTCTGCTTCGAGGGCATCGAGGGCGAGTCGCTGCTGCTCCTGCTCGACCGCAAGGGCATTGCCGCTTCGTCCGGCAGCGCCTGCACCTCCGGCTCGCTCGACCCCAGCCATGTGCTGCTGGCCATCGGCCTGCCGCACGAGGTGGCGCACGGTTCGCTGCGCCTGTCCGTGGGCGAATACAACACGGACGAGGAAATGGCATACATCGTGGACAATGTCCGGCAGGTGGTCGCCTATCTGCGCAGCATCTCCCCGGTGTGGGACGAGCTGGAGACCGATGCGCGCCCGCATCTGATTTAATACAAAACGATAACGATACAAAGGAGGCTTTCCTATGGCACTGTACAGCGAAAAGGTCATGGACCATTTTGAAAACCCCCGCAACGTCGGCAAGATGCCCGACGCCGACGGCATCGGTGAAGTCGGCAACGCCAAGTGCGGCGACATCATGCGGATGTATATTAAAGTAGACAACGGCATCATCTCGGATGTGAAGTTTAACACGTTCGGCTGCGGCAGCGCGATCGCGTCCTCGTCGATGGCGACCGAGATGATCAAAGGCAAGCCCATCTCGGAGGCGCTGGCGCTGTCCAACAAGGCGGTCGTGGAAGCGCTCGACGGTCTGCCGGCCCAGAAGATCCACTGCTCCGTGCTTGCGGAGGAGGCGGTCAAGGCGGCCGTGAAGGACTACTATGATAAAAACGGCATTGCCTATGACGCCGCGCTCTTTGCAGAGCACGACTGCGCCGCCTGTCACGGCGGCTGATACCACCCGGATACTTCTCTTCCCCCTTCTATGTTTTGCGGAAAGCACCCGTCCATTCGGCCGGGTGCTTTCTGTATGCCGGGAGAAAAAACGCCCCCGCAGGTTTCCCGGGAAACCTGCGGGGGCGCGGTGCGTCAGTAATAGATGCTGTTTCGCTTTGGCCTTGGTCGGAAGTGGATGCCCGACACCATGCCGAGCGCGGCAAAGGTCGTGAACAGGGAAGAGCCGCCGTAGCTGAAAAACGGCAGCGTGATGCCGATGACGGGCGTGATGCCGATGCACATGCCGATGTTCTCAAACGTCTGGAACGTCAAAAACGCGGCCACGCCGAAGCACACGAGCGAACCCATATTGCTGCCCGAGCGGATGCCGACCATGACACAGCGGATGATGACGATCAGCAGCAGCACGATGACGAGGATGCAGGCGATCATGCCGAGCTCCTCACCGATGACGGCATAGATGAAGTCCGTGTGCTTGCCGGCGAGGGCGTTGGACTGGCTCTGTGTGCCGTGACCGAGGCCCGCGCCGGTCCACTGGCCGGAAGCGAGCGCGATCTTGCTCTGGTGCGGCTGCCAGTTGATGCCGGTGTTCGTCGGGTCGATGCTGGAGTCATAGGGCGCGAGGATGCGGTTTTTCTGATAGTCGTGCAGCACGAACTTCCACAGCAGCGGGATCATCGCGGCGATGGCCGCAAAGCCGATCGCAAACCAGTGCAGCGCAAAGCCCGCGGCAAAGAGCATCACGAGGAAGATGGAGAAAAAGATCAGCGCCGAGCCGAGGTCGGACGACACGACAAGGATCAGCCCGAACAGCAGCACGAAATGGCCAGCCAGCTGCGCGACCGACCACACGGAGTTGAGGTCGTGATATTCCTTTAAGTAACTGATCTGCTTTGCCAGAATGACGATGAACGTGAGCTTGACGACCTCCGTCGGCTGAATGCCGATGCCGAAAAAGCGCAGCCAGCCGGTGTTGCCGGTGTTGTCGCTCACGCCGAAGGGGATCAGCAGCAGCAGAAAGACCACGTTGAACGCGCACAGGATCTGCCACTTGTCGGCCAGCACGTCCACGTCCAGCACGGTCATGACCACGAACGCGATGACGCCGAGGATGAGCGACGCGCTCTGCACGATGACATACTTGGCCGAATGGTACGACGCCGTGGCGCTCGAGATGACGACGATGCCGAAAATGGCGCAGATGAGGCCCATCACGAGCAGGAAGATGTCTGCCCGGTGAAAAAACTCCTTTGCGTAGGACATGACTTTTTTCATAATGGCCTCCTTTCCGCCGCGGCGGCGTTTTGAAATCGGCGCTTATTATATCACACAAAACGACTTTACGCAACGGGCGAAACCGTGCTATAATACTTCTTCAGAATCGGAGGGATACCATGCAGGAATATCTGACCCACAGCGAAGCGGAGACCGAACAGGCCGGCGCGGACTTTGCGCGCGCCCTGCCGGATGGCAAGGTCGTGGCCATGTACGGTGAGCTCGGCAGCGGCAAGACCGCCTTTGTACGCGGCATGGCCCGCGGCATGGGGCTGACGTGCCGCGTCTCGAGCCCGACGTTCACGATCGTGAACGAATATGAGGGCCCCCGCGAGCTGATCCATTTTGATATGTACCGTCTCGGCAGCGCGGACGAACTGTTCGACATCGGCTGGGAGGATTATGTCAACCGCGGTTCCGTCTGCGCCGTTGAGTGGAGCGAGAACGTGGAGGACGCATTTTACGGCGACGAGGTCGTGGTCCGGTTTGAAAAGCTCGGCCCGACGACCCGACGCATCACGATCACGGAAGGGAGCGGGAAATCATGCTGATCCTTGCACTGGAGTCCTCGGCCAAGGCGGCGTCGGTCGCCCTGTGCCGCGATGGGGTGCTCATTGCCCAGAGCCAGCAGTGCAGCGGCCTGACGCACAGCTGCACGCTGCTGCCGATGGCGGAGCAGATGCTGAAAAATACCGACACCAAACTTGCGGATGTGGACGCCATCGCCGTCGCGCGCGGGCCGGGTTCGTTCACCGGCGTGCGCATCGGCGTGTCCACGGCCAAGGGGCTCGCCTGGGGCGCGCAGAAGCCTGCCATTGGCGTGTCGACGCTCGAGGCCATGGCGTATCACGGCCTAGCGGCGGGGGAGGGCGCGCTCGTGTGCGTAGCTATGGATGCCCGCCGCAGCCAGATTTACAATGCCCTGTTTGAGATCCGGGGCGGAAAACCGGTGCGGCTTTGTGAAGACCGTGCGATTTCGCTCGCGGAGCTGGGCGAAGAACTGGGAAAAATGCAGAAATCCGCTTTTCTGGTTGGCGACGGCGCGCAGTTGTGTTATAATACGTGTTTGGACATGGGCATTCCCGCCGTGCTGGCGCCGGGCAATCTGGTCAGCCAGAGCGCGTGGGGCGTGGCCATGGCCGCCTTCGGGCAGACGCCGGTCCCGGCGGAGGAACTGCTCCCGGTCTATCTGCGCCTGTCGCAGGCCGAGCGGGAACGCCAGGCACGGCTGGCTGCTCAGGCGGCGCAAGAATGAAAAATTGAATCAACAAAGGAGACGACGAGATGAGTAAAGTTCACGTTTTTGACCACCCGCTGATCCAGCACAAGCTCTCGATCCTGCGCGACAAGAACACCAGTGTCAAGGAATTCCGCGAGCTGATTTCCGAGATCGCCATGCTGATGTGCTTTGAAGCCACGCGCGATCTGCCGCTTGAGGAGATCGATGTGGAGACCCCGGTCGCCACGGCGCACTGTAAGCACATCGCCGGCAAGAAGCTGGCCATCGTGCCGATCCTCCGCGCCGGTCTCGGCATGGTCGACGGCATGGTCACCATGATGCCGAACGTCAAGGTCGGCCACATCGGCCTGTTCCGTGACCCGCAGACGCTTGAGCCCGTGAAGTATTACTTCAAGATGCCGCCCGACATTGCCGAGCGCGACGTCATCATCGTCGATCCGATGCTTGCCACCGGTGGCAGCGCGTCCGCTGCGGTGCAGTTCATGAAGGAAGTCGGCTGCAAGCACATCAAGCTCATGTGCATCATCAGCGCCCCCGAGGGCGTGGCCGTGATGCAGAAGGAGCATCCGGATGTGGACATCTACGTCGCGGCGCTCGACGATCGTCTCAACGAGCACGGCTATATTGTCCCCGGTCTGGGCGACGCCGGCGATCGCATCTTCGGCACCAAGTAATTCTCTCCTGTTGATCCGTAAAGCAAACACCCGGTATTGGAAAGCCAATACCGGGTGTTTTTTTGTTTTTTTTATTGCAGGTTCAGGTGCTTGCGCAGCATACCGTGCGTGAGGAAGAAGAAGCCCACACAAAATGCCAGCGCGCCCACACACGCACAGCCGAGCACGGTCCAGAGCGCCTGCAGCACGGTCATCGTGTTGACGGCCGAGGTGGCCGGCCAGTAGAACGCGCCGAAGATCAGCGTCAGCACGATGCGCGTGCCGATCCAGAGCACGAAGAAGAACACGACGGACATGAGTCCTTTGTTTTTCTTGAAGCTCTGGCCGATCGCCATGGCGGCGTAGGTCATCAGGCACAGGGCAAGGCCGCACAAAACCACCAGCACGACCACGCCGACGGTGAGCCAGCCGGCCTGCGCCTGCGTGATCGTCGGCATGCTGTACGGTGCGCCGAAGGTAAAGGCAAACCGAAACCGGACGATATCCTCGTAGCTGCCGAGCATGCCGGACAGCAGCAGGCCGAGCGCGTCGACCGCGAATGTGCCGAGAAACCACACGACCGAGACGATCAGCTTCGAGAAGATCAGCTCCGTCGTCGAGACCGGCAGCGTAAACATCAGGTAGCCCTCGTCCGTCATCAGATTGCGGTAAAACCGCAGGACCATGAGCACGATCGTCGTCACGACGGCAGCAATGAGCGAGAGCGAAAATACGAACGACACGAGCGCGCTGATGGCGCGGATCAGAAAGCCGTTCTGGTTTTCACACAGGTGGGTGATGAGGTTCGTGAACAGGCCGAGCACCGGCACGGCCACATACAGCGGCAGCATGATGCGCGCCGTGGCGCGAAAATCCTGCTTTAAGAGTTTTCCTAGCATCTGAATACCTCCCGGAACACAGCGTCCACCGATTTGCCCTCCTTGGCGCGCAGCTCATCCGCCGACGACTGCAGCAGCAGATGACCGCGGCTGAGAAACGCCACATCGTCGAGGATGTTTTCCACGTCCGCGATCAGGTGCGTCGAGATAATGACGGCGGCCTCTGGATTGTAGTTGCTGATGATGGTATTGAGGATGAAATCGCGCGTCGCGGGGTCAACGCCGCCGATCGGCTCGTCGAGCAGATAGAGCTTTGCCTTGCGGCTCATGACGAGGATGAGCTGCACCTTTTCACGCGTGCCCTTGGACATCTGCTTGATCTGCTGCTTGGGCTGGATGCCGAGCCGCTGCATCATCTGCACGGCCACGTCGCGGTCAAAATCATCGTAGAAATCGCCGAAAAACGCCAGCAGCTGCAGCGCCGTCATCCAGTCGGCGAAATAGGTGCGCTCCGGCAGATAGGAGACGATCTTCTTTGTCTCCTTGCTCGGCGCCATGCCGTCGATGAGAATTTCCCCGGCGTCCGGCGTGAGCAGTCCGTTGGCCAGCTTGATGAGCGTGCTCTTGCCGCTGCCGTTCGGGCCGAGCAGGCCAACGATGTGCCCCGGCTCGACCGTCAGGTCCACGCGGTCGAGCGCCGGCTCCGCGCCGTAGCTCTTGCACAGGCCCTTACATTCGAGAATTGCCATGTTACATTTCCTCCTTTGTCTGCCGCAGATCCTGCTGCAGCAGCTCGAGCGCCTGCGCCCGGTCATAGCCGAGCTGCGCCAGCGCCTGCCAGAATGCGTCGATGCCGGCCTGCGCCAGCCGCCGCTTTTCCCGTTCGATGCGCGCCAGATCTTCCGTCACGGTGCGGCCGGCCGTGCGCTGCGTCCGGATCAGCTCCAGCCGCTCGAGCTCGGCGAGCGCGCGCTGCATCGTGTTCGGATTCACGCCGGCGTCGGACGCGAAGTCGCGCACCGACGGCAGCTTGCTCCCGGGCGGAAACTGCCCGAGAATGATCGCGCGGGCGATCTGGTCCACGAGCTGCGTGTAGACAGGCGCGTCGTTGCGGATGTTCCAGTTCATGATGCCGCCTCCTGTCAGAATTGTGTGTCACTGTATTAAGCGATTAATACAATAACACAACATGCGCGGAATGTCAAGCCGGATTTTGTGAAGAAGATGTAAAAAGCGCCCGCAGCGATCGCTGCGGGCGTAAAGATTGCGGATTCAGACTTCGATTTTTTCTCTGGTCGCGCCTTCCGTGACCGGGAGCGCGCTCTTTCGCTGCGCGAGCAGACCGGGGAGGATGGACACAAGGCTGCCGCAGAGGATGCACGCGATACCGGCGAGCATATTGCCCGGGATGGCCTCGTGCAGCACCAGAAATGCCAGCAGCGGCGCGAGCGCGGGCTTGAAGAAGAACACGAGCGACGTCGTCTGCGCGCTCGTGACCTCCATGGACAGGAAGTAGCACGTGAAGCCGATGCCGGTCACGCCGATGTAGATGAAGAGCACGATCGGCAGATTCGCCAGCGTGTAGCCGGTGAAGAAGGGGATGCTCGCAAACGTGTCCAGTCCTGCGGCCGTCAGGCTGGCGGCGAGGGATGGGATGTGCGTTAGACCGGCGAGCGCGATCATCTCGGCTGCGCCGAACAGAAAGCCGAAGCATGTTACGACAAGGCCGCCGAAGCGCGCGCACTGGCGCTTGCCGCACACGCCGTAGAGCGCGAACAGCAGCGTCGCCAGCAGGACGTACACTACACCGAGCGCATCGAGCCGCAGGTGCCACGGCTGGATGATGAGCACGATGCCCGCCACGTCCAGCACGAGGCCCGCGACCTGATTTTTCGAGATCGTCTCATGCAAAAGCAGAAAGGCGAACAGCGTCACGAACACGGGGTTGCTGGAAAACAGCACGCCGACGACCGACGCCTGGATGCGCGTGACGGACAGCTGATACAGCGACATGCTCACCGCGATGCCCATCAGGCCCAGCAGGGCAAACGAGCCGAGCGCCTTGCCGTCGAGCTTCAGACCGCGTTTTTTCAGTTCGCGCACGGCGAACGGAATGAGCACCAGCCCGCCGACTACGAACCGGCTGAAGTTGAGCTGGATGGGGTTGAACTGCCCGGAGATCAGCTTCAGCGCGACCTCCATGCTGGAAAACAGCAGCGTCGTGACCGCAATGTACAGATAGCCTCGTTTCATATGGATAGCCTCTTTTTCAATAGTTGCACAAGCGGTTTCCGTTGTAACACTGTTTTGGATGCTTGTCAAGAAACGACAAACTTTCGACAAACAAAACCGGCGCCCGGTGTTGGCCGGGCGCCGGGCGTATGCAGGTTTGTTCAGCGCGGCAGGCGGCCGGCATTGCGCTCCCAGAACACGCCGTCGGCGTAGCCCTGAATGGCGGGGGTCGTCTCTGCCAGTTCCAGCCGCTTTTCGGCCCAGGCGCAGTACTGCTCGCTGCGCTCAATGGCGACGAAGCGGCGGCCGAGTTTTTTTGCCGTCACGGCCGTGGAGCCGGAGCCGGCGAAGGGGTCGAGCACGATACCGCCGGGGTCAGAGCTCGCGAGGATGAGCTTGGCCAGCAGCTTTTCGGGCTTTTGCGTCGGGTGCGCGGTGTTTTCCGGCATGGACCAGTAGGGAACGGAAATATCATCCCAGAAGTTTGATGGGCACGTGTTGCGAAAGCGGCCGTCCGGCGTTTCCTCCCAGTCCTTCGGCTGACCGTCGGCGCGGTAGGGCGCGCGCACGCGGCGGCGCACTTTTACGGCGTCTATGTGGAATGTGTAATCGTCCGTGCGCGTGGCGAACCAGATATCCTCCATGCCGTTTTTCCAGTTGCGCTGTGCGCCGCGGCCCTTTTCCCGCTGCCAGGTGATGCGGTTTTGCAGCCGGAAGTAATCCTTGAGCGTCAGGCCGACGATCGGGCTCGAGCGCCAGTCACAGCAGACGTAGACCGAGGCGTCCGGCTTGAGCAGCGGCAGCAGCAGCTCGATCCACGCGCGCGTAAAGGCAGCGTAGTTCGCGTCCGTCGTGCGCCGGAAGCCGCCGCCGGAGAAGTCCTTGGTCAGGTTGTACGGCGGGTCCACGATCAAGAGGTCTGCAAAGCCGCGCGGCAGGTGCGGCGCGACCGCAAACGTGTCGCCGCAGATGGTGCGGCCGCACACGGTGTCGAGCGGCACATCCTCTGTCACGCGCAGGCAGCGCGTGAGATACTCCGGCGCGTCCTCCGGCAGAAAGTCTATGGTCTTGTTGCGTTCGGCTTTCATAGCGTCACCTCGCAAAGGGAAAGCGGCTTTTTGCTGATACGTTCAGGTTTCTCCCATGGCGTAGACCATGTCCCAGAAGCGCAGGTCAAACAGGCAGCACTTTTTGAAGATCTCGCACAGGCGCTGCGTCTTCTGTTCGTCAATGCCCGCGCCGAGCGCGTCGATCCGGTCGATGAGCGCCTGGTTGGTCTGTCGGTAGGCGTCCGACACATAGCCCGCGAACCACGCGCCGTAGCGCTCATCCGAAAGCGCGTTCGGATAGCGCGCGACCATCTGCTCGGCCACATATGCATAGCTCCAAGAGCAGTTTAAGAGCGTCACAAGCCCGGTCAGCACGTCCCCGGCCTGCGCCTCGCAGAGCATATAGTGGCTGTAGGCACTGTTGTCGATGTGCGTGCGCGCGCTGCGGATTTCATCTTCCGTGACGCCGAGGCGCTGCATGTACGGCAGGTGCGTACGGAACGTCTCGTCGATCGTGCTCGCGAGCTCTTCGCTCAGAAACCGGATCTGCTCGAAATCATCGGCCTTCTGGAGGATGGCTGCGAAGATCTTCACGTAATCTTTGAGGTAGAGATAGTCCTGCAGCATGTAGTAGCGGAATTTTTCTGCTGGCAGCGTGCCGTCAGCCATCTGCGTCACAAACGGGTGGGTGAGATACCGCGGCCAGATGTCCTGCACGCACGCATGGAGCCGCTGCGAGAGCTTGCCGTCGTTATGCTCGCTCATTTGTGCGCGATGATCGCCACATAGCCGCCGCTCTGGTAGCCGGGCACGACATCCTCCGCGACCTCGTTGGTGTACATGGGGTTGCGCAGCAGCGTCTGATAGAAATCAAAATCATGGAAGCCGAGCGACTTGAGCGCGTCGATCTTCTCCTCGGTGGAGTGCCACACGCCCGCGCAGCACAGCTCCAGCGGGTACGGCAGCTCGGGCATGACACCGTTAAGCGAGGGGTGGTCAAACGTGCCGGCTTCCTTCGCCAGCAGGTACATGAAGCCGAACGCGCTCTCCTTGGGCACGTCCAGAGACACGAACTTGCCGTTCGGCTTGAGCGCCTTCTTGCAGACGTCGAACGCCCGCGTCAGGTCCTCCATATAGCTGGAGCTGCCGTTGAGATAGATCACGTCGTAGGCGTTGTCCTCGAGCTCTGCCTCCTCGATCGCGCCGAACGCGATCACGTTCACGCCGCGCTTTTGCGCGATCGCACCCATGTCGCGCGAGGGCTCGATGCCCTCGATGCCGCTGCAGTCGATCATGCTCTCGAACAGGCCGCTGCCGCAGCCGACGGAGAGCACGCGCTTGCCGGAAATGTCGCCAAGCGCTTTCTGGAACAGGCGGAGCTCGCTCTGGAACAGGTTGTCGTTTTCCATAAACCATGCGTCGTACTGTGCCGCATAGCCGTCAAATTTCGGTTTCATCATCAAAGATCCTTTCTGGGTATCATTTCGTTGCTGCAGCCGGCAGACGTGCCGCACGGACAAAAATCAACGGTTTTTTCATTATAGCATATATGTGTTTGGCCTGCAATCCCGCAATGTAGCGATTGCAGATTTGACTCAGATATGTCCGTAATAAATAAAAAGTCCACCGTAATTCGATCGAATTACGGTGGACTTATGGCGGAGAAGGAGGGATTCGAACCCTCGATACCCTTGTGGGGTATACACGATTTCCAATCGTGCGCGCTCGACCAGGCTACGCGACTTCTCCACGTTCTGTTCGGGTTGCTTACATTTTAAGTTGTCAGCTTGCACATTATAATCAAGATTCGTCATAAAGTCAAGTACCATTTTGAAAGAAACGCATTTTTTGTGCGGATTTGTTTCAGTCCAGCAGACAGGCGAGCAGATTTCGCACGCTTTGGGCGTGGCAGCGGTCCTGCTGCGCCATGGCGGTCAGCGTTTCCCGGAGCGGGGACGGCGCGGTGTCTGCCGCCGCGTCGAGCCGCTGCGCCAGCGCGAGCTCCTGCGTATAGACGCAGCGAAGATCCTGCGCTGCCGTACCCAGACGCGGGCAGGCGGCGGACGGGACGCAGCGCTCGCCCGTGTGCAGGAAATATTCCACCTGCAGCTCCTTCTGGTGCGCCCGCTCCTGTGCCGCGATGCCGAGCAGCTGCTGGCGCCCGGTGCGGATGCGCTGTGCAAGCGCTGTGTAAAACGCGGCCCCAGCCGCCTTGGCGCGGATGCACTCAGCGAGCAGATCGGTCAGCGTGTCGGCCTCCGGCGGTGCGGCCGCGGGCGCGCCTGTGCTGCCCGCCACACGCTGCCAGACGCGCTGAAATGTGCGGTTGTCAAGAAAAACGGAATCCTGCATCGTCCATACCCCCCCACACCATGCTATGGCCCGGCTTGCAAAAACGTGCGAAGTGTGCCATAATCACGGCAGAGACTTTTCCATCGGAGGCGACCATCATGGCTCGATTTTTCATAGCAGGCACCAACTTCCCGAACGGCCGGGCGATCATCCGCGGCCGCGACGCCGACCATATCCGCGTGCTGCGTCTGCGCGCGGGGGACGACATTGTCATCTGCGACGGGGCGGGGCGCGACTATAAGTGCCGCCTGGTGCAGACGCTGGAGCACGAGGCCGAGGCCGAGGTCATCGAGGTTGTGCCGTGCAAGGCAGAGCCCACCGTGCGCACGACGGTGTTTGCCGGCCTGCCGAAGGGCGAACGCAGCGACTTTCTCGTGCAGAAGTGCACGGAGGCCGGCGCTGCCGAGATCGTGTTTTTCTCCTGCACACGCTGTGTGGCCAAGGCGGTGAACATGGAAAAGAAGCTCGAGCGCTGGCAGCGCATTGCCGAGGAGGCGGCCAAGCAGTCCGGCCGCGGCATCATCCCGCAGGTGCGCTATGAGGCAGACTTCGTCGCCGTGCTCAACGGCGCGCTGCACACGGATCTGCCGCTGTTCATGTACGAGACCGGCGAGCGTGAGACGATTCGCGACGCGATCGAGCACACTGCGCAGCCCATCGCATCGGCGGCTATCATCACGGGGCCGGAGGGTGGCTTTGCCGAGTTTGAGGCCGACATGGCCCGCAAGCTCGGCATGCACATCTGCTCCATGGGCGAGCGGATCCTGCGGTGCGAGACGGCGCCGGTCGTTGCGCTCACGGCGCTGATGTACGGCACCGGCAATTTGTGAACTTTTTTTGAAGCAGGGGGTTGACAAGCCCTATCTGCGTATGCAATAATACTCCACGCAATCAAATAAATATCCGTCGAAACCTCAAGGATCGGCCCGGCCGAGACTGGAGGCGGAGGAACTCTGGAGAATCCCGCATGAAAGCGGGTGCCGAAGGTGCAAGGCGAAAGCCGAATCTCTCAGGCAAAGGACAGAGCGAGTGCCCGACATGTGCGGGCGTTCAGGCGCTGTTTGTTCTCTGGAGCTGCTGGTCAAAACGACCGGCAGCTTTTTGCTTTGCAAAAATTCAATGCAGAGGGAGAAACAACATGGATACCTTACTCAAAATCGTGCAGACCATCAACATGTACCTGTCAGACTATGTGCTGATTATCCTGCTCCTCGGCGCGGGTCTGTATTTCACCATCCGCACGAAGTTCGTGCAGGTGCGCTGCTTCGGCGAGGGCTGGCGGCGCTTCTTCGGTGAGTTCAGCCTCAACGGCGAGAAGCACAAATCCGGCATGAGTTCGTTCCAGGCGCTGGCGACGGCCGTCGCGGCGCAGGTCGGCACCGGCAACATCGTCGGCGCCTGCGGCGCGATCCTCATCGGCGGCCCCGGCGCAATCTTCTGGATGTGGATCATCGCGTTCTTCGGCATGGCGACGATCTATGCCGAGGCGGTGCTCGCGCAGGAGACACGCGTGGTCGAGCCCGACGGCACGGTTCTCGGCGGTCCGGTGTATTACATCAAGCGCGCGTTCCCGAACGGCTTCGGCAAGTTCCTGGCCGGCTTCTTCGCGGTCGCGATCATTCTGGCGCTCGGCTTCATGGGCTCCATGGTGCAGTCCAACTCCATCGGTGAGGCGTGCCAGAACGCGTTCCACATCCCGAGCTGGGTTATGGGCCTGATCGTTTCCGCCATCGCGGCGTTCATCTTCATCGGCGGCGTGCAGCGCATCGCCTCCGTCACGGAAAAGATCGTGCCGATCATGGCCTGCCTGTATCTGCTCGGCGGCCTGATCGTGCTCATCGCCCGCATCCGCTACGTGCCGGAGACCTTCGGCATGATCTTCAAGTACGCATTCGCGCCGCAGTCCATCATCGGCGGCGGCATCGGCTACGCGCTCAAGACGGCCATCAGCCAGGGCGCCAAGCGCGGCCTGTTCTCGAACGAGGCCGGCATGGGCTCCACGCCGCATGCGCACGCGCTGGCCAATGTCAAGTGCCCGCACGAGCAGGGCACGGTCGCGATGATCGGCGTGTTTATCGACACGTTCGTCGTCCTGACCATGACGGCGCTGGTCGTCATCTGCACGCTCTACGCCGGCAACGGCCCGCTGGCCCACGGCGCGGTCGACGGCATCTCCAAGACGAACATGGCGCAGCTCGCGTTCTCGAGCGTGTTCGGCGAGACGCTCGGCAATGCGTTCGTGGCCATCTGCCTGCTGTTTTTCGCGTTCTCGACGATCGTCGGCTGGAACCTCTTCGGCCGCATCAATGTTAACTATCTCTTCGGCAAGAAGGCGAACCTTGCTTATTCCATCATCGCCATCATCTTCATTTTCCTCGGCTCCTGCCTGTCCAACGATCTTGTCTGGGAGCTGACGGACATGTTCAACCAGCTCATGGTGCTGCCGAACATGATCGCGCTCGTTGCGCTCTCCGGCATCGTAGCCGTGGCCGCGCGCAAGCACAATGACGAGCACGAGCTGCGCAAGTAATTTCGCATACAGCAAACTGCCCTGCACCGATCGGTGCAGGGCTTTTTGTTTTGCTTATTTGCAGCGGCGCAGCACCTCGAGCGTGTAGCGCCAGACACGCTGCACGGAGGCGATGTGCATCCGCTCGCGGCAGGTGTGGATCTCCGTCAGGTCGGGGCCGAAGGACACGCAGTCGAGCCCCGGCAGCTTTCCGGCGAACAGCCCGCATTCGACGCCCGCGTGGATGGCTTCCACCTTTGGGTCGCGGCCATATTGCTCGCGAAAAAACGGCAACCATGCGCTCGCGCAGGGGCGAGTCCTTGCGGTATTCCCATGCGGGATAGTCGCCCGAGACGGTCACCGTGCCGCTGAGCTGCGCCATCAGGCAGCGCAGACGCGCGACGAGCATCTCCTTTTGCGTGGCCACGCTGCTGCGCGCACGCAGAATGACGCCTGCACGGTGTTTGCATCCGTTGTCAGGATGCCGAGATTCAGCGATGTCTGCACAAGGCCCGGAATGTCCCGGCTCATGGCCTGGACGCCGTTCGGCAGGCAGCAGAGCATGCACACCGCGCGCTGCGTGGATGCTTCGTCCATCGGCAGCTGCTGCGGCTGCGCTGCGTCAAAGCGCGCAAACACATCCGGGTCGGCGGCCGCGTATTCGTGCCGGAGCGCAGCGTCCATATCCGAGATGCCGCCTGCGCGGCGGCAGCATCAGTCACTATAATGACGGCCCGGCTCTCGCGCGGGATGGCGTTGTCCTTCAGACCGCCGGCGACGGAGACGAGCCGCAGCGGCGTGCGCTCGCTGACAGCGTACAGCACACGGCCCATGAGGAGGTTCGCGTTGCCGCGGCCCTTGTCGATCTCCGCGCCGGGTGACCGCCGAGCAGGCCGCCGACCGTGACGGTCAGCGCCGTGCCGGAAAACGGCGCGCGCGTGACCGGCAGCGTGCACACGGACACATTGCCGCCGGCGCAGCTGACGGTGAGCACGCCCTCGTCCTCGGAGTCGAGGTTGAGCATCGTGCGGCCCTTGAGCACGGAAGCGTCCAGCGCGGCCGCGCCGAGCATGCCGGTCTCCTCGTCGACGGTGATGACGACCTCGAGCGGGGGGATGGGGGATGTCGTCCGCATCCAGGATCGCCAGCGCCATGGCCACGGCAATGCCGTCGTCGCCGCCGAGCGTTGTGCCGCGCGCGCCGATCGTGTCGCCGTCCACGAAGAGGTCGAGGCCCCTCGCAGGCCATGTCCTTCGTGCAGTCCGGCGCGGTCTCGCAGACCATGTCCATATGCCCCTGCAGGATGACCGGGGCGGCGGATTCATACCCCGGCGTGCCGGGAGAGAAGATGACGATGTTGTTGTGCGCGTCCTGAATGCAGCGCAGATGATGTTCGGCCGCAAAGAGAACGAGATGATCGCTGATTTCTTTCGTGTTGCCGGAGCCGTGCGGGATGGCGCACAGCTGCTCAAAATAGGAAAACACGGCTTGCGGCTCCAGATGATCGAGAATGGGCATGATAAATCTCCTTTGCTGGTGAAATGAACCCGGCGGACACACGACCGTGCCCGCCGGGGATGGTTCGACCGGGATCTGTACCCGGGACAGAGGCGCGGATGTTGCCGGTGAACAGCAGGCTCAGGCGGCGGATCTGCGCTGAGATCCTCTTTCATCCCGTTTTCGAGCCATTCATAGAAAATATCCGTGATGCCGAAACGGTAGAGGTCGCACACGAGCTTTTTGTCCGCCTCGCTCACGCGCAGACCGCGGGCCTGCGCCTCAACATAGCGCATCATTTCCCCGGAAATGCGGTCCACGTGCTTCTCAAGCTCCAGCCGGTGCGAGGATGTGTAGATGTGGTACACGGCGCGCTTGTGCTCGCGCGCGAAGCGGGAGGCAGTGATCATGCACTCCTCCCAGCTGCCGGTCGCCTCAAATTCATCGAGCGCACGCTCGGTCTCGCGGCGCAGGATGGTATCGAGCAGCTCATACAGGTCGGAGTAATGATAATAAAACGTCCGGCGCGTGATCTGGCACTCGTCCACGAGCTGCGTCACGGTGATCTTGTCGAACGGCTGTTCGGACAGCAGCTTCAGGAATGTGTCCTGGATGGCGGCCTCGGTCAAATGTGCCAAGCGGGATCCCACCTTTCTGGTCGTGTGGCGCGGTCATTGCGCGGCCGGTTGTGTGTCCTGTGCGGGGCGATATTCGATGTGCGCATAGCTATGGCGCTGAGCGACGGTATCGCACATAAATGTGTAGACTTTCTGGTGCAGGGTCCGGCGGGCGCTGCGCGGCGGCAGGGCAGAGTCGGGATAGAACGGATCGCTGACGACAACGGTGATGCACGGCGGCAGAAACCGCAACAGCTTCCGCTGCCGGTAGACGACCACCGCGCCGACGGCGGGCACCTGTTCGCGCACCGGATAGGCGAACGCCGTGTCCGGGAACGGACGGATACCGTTATAATATGGCCAGATATGCGCCTCCGGGTAGATCATAATGGGCTGACGGCGCTCCAGCCGCCGGTGCAGCGCGGCGAGAAACTGCCGCGTGCCGTCGATCGTGTCCGCCAGCGGGATGGCACCGAGCATCTGCACGATGTTGCGCAGACACGGAATGGAGACCGTGTCCGCCGCGGTGACAATGCTTGCCCGGCGCGGGAACGCCAGCAGCGTCGGGATGAACGCGTCTGCCAGCGTGTTCGTGTGGTTGCCGTAGAGAAAGCAGCCGCCGGGCAGACCGCGCATCGCCCTGCGGTTTTCGATCCGCAGGCCGAAAACGAGCTTGCAGTACAAAAACAGGAACGGCGTCATGATCAGCCGGTAGACGATGAACGCGAGCGCGTTCCAGAGCGGCCCCTTGTGCTCATACGGGAAATCCGCATTGATCTGCTTCAGGTGTATGCGCCCATTGGTCGGCGCAAAGTCGTCGTGCAGCGGGTCGTGATAATAGACGATCTTGCGGCTCATGCTGGTTCACCGCCCAGTGCGACGGCGTCAAAGAGCATCCGCTCCATCTGGCGCATGCAGCTCTGCTGCTCAAACTGCGCGCCGCTCTCAAGATATTTCCGGCTGTAGTCTGCGCGCTCGGCCGGATGCTCGACCCAGTAGTCGATTTTGGCGGCCATGTCTTCTGGGTCTTTATTTTTAAATAAGGACTTCTCATCAAGCGCAAACGCCTTGGCTGCGCTCTTTGGAGAGTCCGCAATGACCGGCACCAGCCCGCAGGCGATGGCCTCCAAGCAGGCGATGGACTCGATTTCCACCTCGGCAGGGTGGCAGTAGAGGTCGGCGCAGCGCAGCAGATTCAGCAGATCCTGCCGCGAGAAAAACGCAATCTCCATGTCGACGCCGTATTTTTCGGCCAGATGATGATAATGGTCCTCACGGGGGCCTTCGCCGGCGAGAATGAGGTGAATCTGCTCGCGGTGGACCGAGCGGCCGATGGCTTCTATGAGGATTTCCTGATTCTTTTCGCTCGACAGGCGGCCGGTTGAGACGATGAGAAACTTCCCCTCAAGCCCCTCCGGGCGCTTGGCAGGGCCGGGCGTGAACATGCTGTTGACGCCGTTGGAGATCACGCGGCCGTTCGTCGGGCCGACGACGGCCTCAAACGTATCGCGGATGAACTGCGTGGGGTAATGGATGATGTCGGAATACTGATACACCATCTGGTAGCAGGCACGGTAAACGCCGCGGTTGATCGCGTCAAGATCCTTGCACAGAAAGTGCGCCGTCACGTTTTCGGCCTGGCAGTGGAAGCTGGAGGTGATGGGCTTGTTGTACGCCTTGGCGATCTTCACCGCCGTGTGCGACAGCTGCAGCACGAACGTCGTGTGCACGACATCGCAGTCGCGGATCGCGTCCTCAAGCAGGGAGCGGTCTACGCGCGGCAGCGTCACGCCGTTGCGCTCCACGATGGGGTTGAGCAGGTAGAGGTTCAGCTCCGGCACGACGTAAAAGCACTCGTTGCCGGCCTTGTCCTGATCGGCGCAGACCACGCGCACGGTGTGCCCCTGCGCGCGCAGGAAGCGGATGAGATTCATGCAGGCGATGGTGGTGCCGTTGTTCTCTTCGCCCAAAATATCGCAGACAATCGTGATCGTCATGTTGTCGTATCATTCCTCGTTTTCAGAATTGGCAGGGGAGACCCTCCGCCGTATGATGCGACATTCGTCATTGTAACCGGAAAAAATGAGAGCCGCATTAAAATAATCCTTTCAAGAATTCAAACAAATCTTGTCCTATCATATCATACTTTTCTGCATGAGAAAACCTCTCATTTTCCCGAAAATGTGACCGAATTATTGCTGTGAACGCAAAACGGCCCCGCGCCCTCTTGAATTACGTTTTTGAATCGTGTATATTATTTATACCCATGTGTTCATATTTTTTGTTTTAGGAGAGCAAATTATGACAGACTATCAGAAGATGTATCAGGAAAAGCGGACGACGCCGGATAAGATCGCCCGGCAGGTGCAGTCCGGATGGCTGCTCGGCATGGACACGGCGACCTCGCAGACGCCGGCCATCATGACCGCGATTGCGGAGTACATCCGCAGCAGCGACATTACGGGCGTGAAGGTGCAGGCCCTGCTCGATGCGTATCCGTTCGAGTTTTATACCGACCCCACGCTGGCCGGTAAGATGACCGGCTACAGCTGGTTTTCCAGCAGTGCGGCGCGCAAGGCCGTCAATGCCGGCTATGCCGACATCATCCCGGCGTATTACCGCGACTTCCCGACCCGCATCCGCGCGGAGTACGACTATGACGCCGTGTGTGTCGAGGTCGCACCGATGGACCGCCACGGCTACTTCAGCCTGGCGCTCAACGGCTCGTATATTGACGCCATGCTCGACAAGACCAAGCGGATCTTCCTCGAGGTCAATGACCGTCAGCCCCGCGGCCTGTGCGGCTCGCTGATCCACATTTCGCAGGTCGACGCTATCGTGGAGTACAACCACGATCTGCCGGTCCTGCCGCCGGTGCAGCTCGACGAGGTGAGCAAGACGATCGGCGGGCTCATCGCCGAGCGCATTCCGGACGGCGCGTGCCTGCAGCTCGGCATCGGCGCGATTCCGGACGCGACCGGTATGGCGCTCAAGGCCAAGCACGACCTCGGCATCCACACCGAGATGTTCACCGACTCCATGGTCGAACTCATCGAGTGCGGCGCGGTCAACAACAGCAAAAAGCAGATCCACCGCGGCAAGACCGTCACGACGTTTGCCTTCGGTTCGCAGCGCATTTATGACTATATCGACGATAACCCGGCCGTGGAGATCCTGCCGGTCGAATACGTCAACGACCCGGATGTTATCTGCCAGAACGACAACATGATCTCCATCAACGCGGCGGTCGAGGTCGACCTCTTCGGTCAGGTCTGCGCCGAGTCGGTCGGCACGAAGCATATGTCCGGCTCCGGCGGCCAGATCGACTATGTCCGCGGCGCCTGCCAGTCCCGCGGCGGCAAGAGCTTCATCGCCTTCACGTCCACGGCCAAGGGCGGCACGATCAGCAAGATCAAGCCCATCCTCACGCCGGGCGCCGTCGTCACGACGAGCAAGAACGATGTGGACTACATCGTCACCGAATACGGCGTGGCGCACCTGCGCGGCCGCAGCCTCGGCGAGCGTGCCCGCCAGCTGATCGCCATCGCGCACCCCGACTTCCGCGACGAGTTGACCTTCGAGGCCAAAAAGCGCGGCATTATGATCTGATTCCACAGTACAAAGCCTGCTGTCCGTATCCCACGGACGGCAGGCTTTTTTCATCTCGCGCGTTCTGTATCCGGACGCACACAATGGTGACGCGTGTTTCATCAAGGAATCAGAAGTGCGCAAAAGTGTTACATTTGTACCGCTGTGGGGATTGTCCTTTTCTCGCAGCGGCACTATAGTGTAACCATAAAAAAGGGGACAGATTTCGATGCTGCCCCAAATCTATTGGAGGGATTTTTCATGAAGAAAACGTGGAGCAGAGTGCTCGCCACCGTTCTGGTCCTGGCGATGGTGCTTTGCATGCCCGGTTTCGCAGCGAGCGCTGCTGATACGGTGGATTATGACGCCGATCATGCGACCTCCGCTGAGGAACTGACGGACGCGGATCTGCCGGAGCTGCTGTCCTCGGACGGCAACCACTATCCGATCGTGCTGGTGCACGGCCTGTTCGGTTGGGGCGGCACGGAAGTGCTCGGCCTGAACTACTGGGGCGGCTTCAGCAGCCTGCGCGACATTCTCAATGACGCCGGCTATGAGGTCTATACCCCGTCCATCGGCCCCGTTGCCAGCAACTGGGACCGCGCCTGCGAGCTGTATGCCTACCTCATCGGCGGTACGGTCGACTACGGCGCATATCACTCCGCCACCAACGGCCATGCCCGCTACGGCCGCACGTTCCCAGGCGTCCTGCCGGAGCTGAACAACCCCGACAGTGAGCTCAAGATCCATCTGGTCGGCCACAGCATGGGCGGCGAGACGATCCGTATGCTCGCGCAGCTGCTCGAAAAATGGTGATGCCGACGAGCGCAACGCCAGCCGCGGCGGCGACATCAGCCCGCTGTTCACCGGCGAGTGCCGTCACTGGATCGAGAGCATCACGACGCTCTGCACGCCGCACGACGGCAGCCAGTATGACACGAAGGTCTATCAGAACATCGGCGATCTGGCGCAGTATGCCATGGGCATTATCGGCTCCGTTGCCGGTGCCAATGTCAACGAGAACAACTTCGGTCTGGACTTCAAGCTCGATCAGTGGGGTCTGGTGCGCCAGCCCAACGAGTCTTACTCCAGCTACTTCAATCGCGTGATCAACAGCAAGATCTGGCCCCAGCACACCAACGACCTGAGCGTCTATGACCTCGACGTCGACGGTGCGGCCGTGCTCAACGGCTATGCCAAGGCCCAGGATGACATCTATTACTTCTCCGTCGCCTGCTCGAACACCCATCGTGATCCGCTGACCGGCCACTATCTGCCGAACGCCAGCATGAACCCGATGATGCTCAAGAGCAGCACCTACATGGGCAGCCACGTCAACTACGCGGTCGGCCATGTGAACATCACGCCGGAGTGGTGGGAGAATGACGGCATTGTCTCCGTCCGCTCCGCCATCCGTCCGCACGAGAACTCCACGGATAAGTACAATGAAAACTACGGCGTCGGCGCCGATGGCAAGATGACCTTCAAGGCCGGCACCGCTATGCTGCGGAGAAGTTCTTCGAGCTGGCCAAGATGCTCAACAGCATTCCGGTGAGCAGCTCGTCCGATGCGCACATCTGCCCGGGCGCCCGCTTCACCGATATGCCGGCTTACACCGAGTGGTCGCACGAAGGTCTTGACTACTGCATCCAGAACGGCATCATGAGCGGCACGAGCGCCACCACCTTCGCCCCGAACGGCGTGACCACGCGCGCACAGCTCGTCGAGATGCTTTACTGCCAGGCCGATTCCCCGAAGGCCACGAAGGCCAGCCCCTTCACGGACCTGACCGACAGCTGGTATGTCGATGCGGTCAACTGGGCGGCTGAAAAGGGTGTCGTGAGCGGCACGAGTGCCACCACGTTCTCCCCGAACGACGTCATCACGCGTCAGGACATGGCGACGATCCTTTATAACTACGCCAAGAACGTCCTGGATCTGGATGTGTTCGATACCGCTGACCTGACCGGCTATCCGGACTACAGCTCCGTTTCCGATTATGCCCGCACGCCGCTGTCCTGGGCAGTCGCACAGGGCCTGATCTACGGCGCGGAAAGCGCTCAGGGGCGTCGTCACCCTCCAGCCGAAGGGTGATGCGACCCGCACAGACCGCTGCGGTCATCATGCGTTTCTGCCAGAACGTCCTCTGAGACTTTATTTCAACAACACAAGCCCGATGGGATCTTCCCATCGGGCTTGTTGTCGCTTTTTCGTGGCGCTTTCACTGCGGGTGTGCAGAAATTAGACAAATGCATGATAATGTGTGTAAAAAATGCCTTGACAATCGCATAGGATCTGGTATATTGGAACTGGAAGCGCTTCCAATTATTCACTTCGTCAACCTGAAATATTGTGCAGCTGCAGGGTGGCAAATGAAAAAAACGAAGCAAGCAAATTCTGACGCTCTTTATACTTGGACTTGTACTGATTCTGTTGGCACCGTATGTGCCGGATTTCTGCTTCCGCGTACTTCTGGCCGCAAAGAAGCTGTTTGATTACAGGTATTGGGACATTCGGTTCGAGCAAATCATTCCGTCTGTGCGTATGGGAGGCATTATTCTCTGCGTGCTGTATGGCCTTGTTACTGAAAAAAAGAGGATAAAGAATGAAAAAGCGAATTTCCATGCTTTCGGGGACTGGTTTTTAATGTTTTTTCCGATTCCCGTTCGGGCTGCCGATACCAGGTTGCGGTTCGGGACGATTTCTCTGGATGATTTGGATTCCCAGATGTGATCGTAAGACCTTGTTTTTACTGAAATGATCGCGCGTATGGCAAAAAAAATGCGGATATGTCATATGATGAAGTTCTGCGTATGCCCCGGATACGATGGCGGGCCACGGCCGCCCGCAGCAATGCTTATCGTTCCTTCACTGCCAGCTTGCATGTGACGGACGAATTCCAACCGCATTTAACACTTTTATTGCGCCACAAGTGAGGGCGGTCATTTCTTCAATATCAACTCTATCTATTCGATTCAGTTAGTGCGATCCTATAATGGAATTTCCAAGCAATTCAGGGGAGAGGTTAACGCATGGCTGCGTAGCTCAAAATTCCATCGAATACTATTGTTGCTGCGCAGATCGGGGTAGGTGAGGCTCATGGTGCGGATGAGCTCCTTGACCTCGTGCCGTTTGCTGCCGCGGTCCTCCGGGCAGGGATTTTCGACGACCGGCAGCGCCAGCGCCTTTGCGAGGTTTGTGATGCGCCCCTCGCCGGCATAGAGCATCGGCCGGATCTGATCCACGCCCGTGCGCGTCATGTGCGTCACCGGCTGAAAGCAGCTGATGCGCCCCTCGTACACGAGCGAGAGCAGAAACGTCTCGACCGCATCATCAAAATGGTGGCCGAGCGCGAGCTTTGTGATGCCGCGCTCGCTGAGCGCCGTGCACAGCGCACCGCGGCGCATCTTGGCGCACAGGGAGCAGGGGTTATCTTCCTTACGTACGTCGAACACGATCTCCTTGATGTCGGTCTTCAGGCGCGTGTACGGCACGCCGAGCGACGCGCACAGCTCTGCCACCGGCGCGAAGTCCATGCCCTCGAAGCCGAGCTCGACCGTGATCGCCTCGAGGGAAAACGGCTTCGGATAATACCGCCGCAGCTCGTTGAGCGCGAGCAGAAGCACGAGTGAATCCTTGCCGCCAGAGACGCCGACGGCGACGGTGTCGCCCGGCGCGATCATGTCATAATCCTCTACGCACCGGCGCACGAGACCGGTGAAAGCATTCAGGTCGTTCATAGCAGCCCTCCGAAAACGAAAATAGAAAATGCGAAATCAAGAGAAAAACGGAGAAAAACGGAGATATTAAAAGCAAAGAGACATCTAAATGAAAATTCCGTTGACAGACTCCGGCGGTTGTGGTATAAAAAGTAGGGCGCGGATGTGAGAACTATTCTACGTTCGCGCCTGAAAAATGTCAAAATGTTTTTCAACACATTCTAATTGGAGGCACGAATATGTCCACTACTTTGCTGAACAAGGACACCGTCACCCGCAAGTGGTACGTTCTGGATGCAGCCGGCAAGCCGATGGGCAAGACCGCAGCGCTCGCTGCCGATCTGCTGCGCGGCAAGCTCAAGACCGACTACACCCCGCACGTTGACTGCGGCGACTTTGTCATCATCATCAACGCCGAGCAGGCTGTGCTCACCGGCAAGAAGCTCGAGCAGAAGTACTACCGCACGCACTCCGGCTACCCCGGCGGCCTGCATGAGACGCAGTACAAGAAGCTCATGAAGGATAAGCCGGAGCTGGCTATGCGTCTGGCTGTTCGCGGCATGCTGCAGAAGAACACCATTGCCCAGTGGCAGCTCAAGCGCCTGAAGATCTATCGCGGCGCCGAGCATCCCCATGCGGCACAGAAGCCCGAAGTCTGGGATCGCTGAGAAGGAGGAAATAGAACATGGCAACTTATACGAGCAAAAAAAGCCTATATGTACGGCACTGGCCGCAGAAAGTCCTCCGTCGCGCGTGTGCACCTGTTCCCCAACGGCACCGGCA
>VOFC01006226.1_pt1 | contig 97275 bp, 172 predicted proteins | sample 5384161 | NCBI WGS metagenome assembly VOFC01 (sample SAMN12384722, study PRJNA508395) | human gut metagenome | isolation source: healthy gut B | host: Homo sapiens | reverse complement strand
ATCAGATATTGGCTCATATTGGTCAAATCTTGACCTTGAAGCAGTTCCGGTTGAAGAAAATGAATTGCCGAAGCTGACCAATTAATTCTTACTTTAATGAAAGTGACAAATCTAAATTGAATGAGGGCAAAGCAAATGGAGCAGATTATAAATTATAGAGACATACCTACAGATAAAAAACTGGTATTTTAAACGCTCTTGAGCAAATAGGTTTTATTCCAGCATACGGTGGGGTGAAAACAATGCAACGAATTATGGAAAAATCGATTCCGGGTTCAGGACCTCAATTCTATTTTGTTTTTCGCGAAGATAAATTGATAGGGTATAATTTCCTCATTGGTGACACTAAAAGATATAAAAGCATTCCCATGGCTTGCTATTAGTAATGCAGATGAACAGAAAATGGTTGTTTGTGAAGAAATGATGGGAATGCAGGTTGCTTTTTTCAAAAAACTTGGAATGTAGGATATAGCAGACCATTGTGTTAGGCTTATGGAAGATTACAGAAAAGAAATTGGAAAACGAGAAGAAAGTGATAGCAGATAAATGGTACTTTTTATTGCAGAGGATGGTACAGATATACTGGCATTGTTTAAGGAAAAATCTAAAAATGGTGCAGGGTATGAACTTTATTCTAAGAGATGGCTGCAATATGCTAAAAATGGCTGGAAGAAAAAAATGATTTGGTATTGAAAATAGGCTTTGACAGCAGTGGATTGTATGATATAGGGCAGGAAAAAGGATATGGAGCAACACAGAATATGTGGATGAAAGGTGTTAGCCAAAGTATGTTTGAAGCTAATAGTTATGGCAATACACAAAATGCTGGAAACAAAACGGGCAGGACATATAAGAATGCTCATGAATATAAGAACTATTTAACACAAAAATACGATTGTTTACGAAGCAGGGATTATTCTGTAAATATAAACAGCTCTCTTTTGTCAAAGGCTATGGGAGATGAAAAGACAAAACAATGGTTGGAGTACAATTTATCGCTAATACCAAAAACAATAGAACAGTCAAGAGCTTATGTGGCAGCAAGAGGAGCAAAGATACTGAGTTATAGTATTACTATAAATGGATATGATAGCATGAGTTCTGTAATGTGTACTCAAGATGAAGTTGATCCGGGAACAGAAAAAGCAAGGAAAGAACTTGAAGAAAGACTCGAGAAAAGGAAAGCAGAAAAGAAAGAGACAGAGGAAAGACTGGAAAAACAGCGTGCCGAAAAACAGGAGCAGGAAGAACGGCAATATAATCTGAAAATTGATGGAAAAGATGTAGCTGACCTGACAGGAAAAATGGTGGAATTGGTAGGTACTTCAATTCCTATAGGAGTGACTGAATCCAGAGGATGATTTCTATTGGGCAGTGAGAGAGGATATGCAGAATTCACTTGATGCAATCAAGCAGTCAAAGGGGAATTATACATTAGATGACCTGATTTCCATCCGGATGGATGCATACACCAGACAGTATAACGCTTTGCAAAAGTCGTATGAGGATGACAGTCGGGATATTTACATATGCGATGGTTCCAATGCGGAGGGAAAGCTACAGTACCATAAGGTATCAAAGGGAGAAAACGTGACATTTTTAAATCAGGCATTTGATCGTATTGCAGACAGCTTGGGCTTTACAGCAAATGGATGTGAAAGCCAGTTAAAGATTAATGAATTATTTGGTGGACAGAAAGCACCTGAACTGTCTTTGCCGGATAATTATGAAGAAAAAACTATCTGGCATTATGAAGAAAGCTGCGGCTGATTATGCAGAACAAAGGGAGATATGCAAAGAACATTCTGGCAATATCAGGAATCGGTGAAAACATCCTGTCTGGGATACTTGCAGAGATGGGGGACATATCAAGATTTGACGATGTAAAGGAAATCCAGAAGTTAAGCGGATTAGGATTAGTAGCCTGCCGTTCGGGCAAGCATACCGGAGAGACCAAAATCAGTCACAGAGGACGCAAAAGACTCAGAATATGATCCGAAGAAACTGTTGGGAGACATTGTAAGACAAAATCAGGCAATACCACAGGCAGCATAAGTACTACTTAAGATAGCATTACGATTCCAGACCCTTGCCGGGATTCAGAGTTTATCTGGATTCGGGCAGGGTTCCGGGAAAGAAACCCGTAAACCAGATGGAGTGTGAAGTGCACTACATCAGCACCAAGACCAACTGATAAAGCAGGGGAGGCGTCCACTGAAAAGAGTCCCTGCAGCAAAGGAAGGTCAGTAATAATCAAAACAAACAAGAGCTGTAGCTGGCAGTAGTTCTCTCCGTAGGGGATGACCCTGTTTTCAGCTATTCAGTACTTGATACAATGAATGTTCATGCACTTTAGCACTTGTTATGAGGTAACTGTTTAAAGAAAAGTCCAAAAATCAATGATTTAGGGCTTGAAATTATAGGAAGGATATTAAAAATTGAAATATATATCATTAGATGGAAATCTTTTTAAAGATGTTGCGATTACACACAAGATATTGAAAGAAAAATTGGAATTACCTGATTATTATGGTGAAAATTTAGATGCACTATGGGATTGCCTGACGGGGGGAATTGAATTGTCGGTTTGCATAAAATGGAGTAATTATAAGGCAAGTTGCCACTATTTAGGAGAATACGCCGAAAAGTTAAGAAATGTATTCGAAGATGCTGCCACGGAACTTGATAATTTTTCGCTTCAAATAGAAGAGTAGATTTTTCTTGCCTTTTTATATGCAGAATGATACGATTAATGTGTTGTATGTCGAAAGTAAGTAAAAAGACTCGACAGAATAACAAAATGAGCAATGGTGGAAGTAAAACATGGGATATATCATGGATTTGCGCAAGGTAGTCGGACATCGTCCTTTGATTATAACCTGCGCAGGCGTTCTTATTATTAATGAAGAGAATCAAATCCTTTTACAGAAGAGAAAGGACAATGGACAGTGGGCTAGAACTTGGTGACAGTTTTGAAAGCTGTTTTGATTTGGATAATCTTCCGGAAAATATCACAAAAACAACTTCCCGGCAATTGACCGTTTTCGGAGAGAAAACGAGAAATTATAGAGAGGATAAAAGATATGTATTGTAAGAATTGTGGCAGTCAGATCAATGACAACGCCAATGTCTGTGGGTATTGCGGGACACCTGTGCATACACAAAATGGTTTTTCAAATAACCAGCAGCAGAACAACACAGCTTCCGGACAGCAGGTGTATGGAGAACAAACTCCATCTTATAGTGGTTCAACACAAAATTCCAACTATCAGAATTCCGGTCAAAATATGAATCAGGGGTACAATGGACAGCAGTATCAGAATAATGGATATCCAAATCAAAATCAGGGATATGGAGCTCCACAACCATCGAATATGGATGGCGGATCGACAGGATTTGCAATTGCGTCTATGATACTTGGAATTGTTGCTATTTTAATGATGTGTTGTGTACCATCTTTTTGGTTAAAGACGATCGTTGCAGTACTTGGACTCGTATTTGGAATTATATCGTTACAGAACAAGAATAATGCTGGAAGAGGAATGGCGATTGCGGGTATTATCTGCAGTGGCATAGCGATGGTTGTTTATGTTATAGGTCTGGTGTTTGGAACATTAGTGCTTTCCACTTTATTTTCATTATATTAAATTGCTAAGAAAAGTATATATAATAGATTCGGGTTATTTGCATTATAACCTAAAGTTATAATAATTATAGTGCTTGACAAATATTGATTATGGTATTATTATCAAATAAACAAAAAGAAAGAAGTAGGTTTTCAAATGAGAAAGCAGGCATTATCACTTTTAGTTGAAAACAATCCTGGCGTTACAAGCCGTATTTCCGGTTTGTTCAGTCGCAGAGGATATAATATTGACAGTTTTTCATCCGGAGTTACTGCAGATCCGAAATATACAAGAATTACTATTGTTGCCAGTGGTGACGAATTGATTCTGGATCAGATTGAGAAGCAACTTGAAAAACTGGAAGATGTAGTGGACATCAAGAAGCTGGAACCGGGGTTCTCTGTTACAAGAGAATTGATTCTGGTCAAGATTCGTGCAACAGATACGCAGCGTCAGCCAATCATGAATGTGACAGAAATTTTCCACGGAAAGATTGTGGATGTTACGCATGATTCTATGGTGATTGAATTAGTTGGTCATCAGGACAAGCTGGATGCATTTTTGGATCTGCTTGATGGATATGAGATACTGGAACTTGCGAGAACCGGAATCACAGGCTTAACAAGAGGTTCATCTGATGTTAAGTTTTTAGATTAAGCTACTTATTATTTTTATATAAGAGTATATATTTAGGAGGACAATAAAATGTCAGAAGCAAGAATTTTCTATCAGGAAGATTGTAACCTTTCTTTGCTGGAGGGAAAGACAATCGCAATCATCGGCTATGGTAGCCAGGGACATGCACATGCTCTGAACTTAAAGGATTCCGGATGTGATGTCATTATCGGTCTTTATGAAGGCAGCAAATCCTGGAAGAGAGCTGAAGAGCAGGGCTTTAAGGTATATACAGCAGCTGAAGCAGCTAAACAGGCAGATATCATCATGATTCTTATCAATGATGAGAAACAGGCTGATATGTACAAGAAAGATATTGCTCCAAACTTAGAGCCAGGTAACATGTTAATGTTCGCTCATGGTTTCAATATCCACTTTGGATGCATCAAGCCACCAAAGGATGTAGATGTTACCATGATCGCACCAAAAGCTCCGGGACATACAGTACGTTCTGAGTATCAGGATGGAAAAGGAGTCCCTGGTCTGGTAGCTGTAGAGCAGGATGCAACAGGTAAAAAGCACTTGATCTTGCACTTGCATATGGTCTTGGTATCGGTGGAGCAAGAGCCGGTCTTTTGGAAACAACATTCCGTACAGAAACAGAAACTGACCTCTTCGGTGAGCAGGCTGTTCTTTGCGGTGGTGTATGTGCATTGATGCAGGCAGGTTTTGAAACACTTTGTGAAGCTGGATACGATCCAAGAAATGCTTACTTCGAGTGTATCCATGAAATGAAGCTGATCGTTGATTTAATTTATCAGTCAGGTTTTGCAGGAATGAGATATTCTATCTCTAACACAGCAGAATATGGTGATTATATTACAGGACCTAAGATCGTTACAGAAGATACAAAGAAGGCTATGAAGCAGATTCTTACTGATATCCAAGATGGTACATTTGCAAAAGAATTCTTATTGGATATGTCTCCAGCAGGACGTCAGGTTCACTTCAAGGCTATGAGAAAGCTTGCTTCTGAACATCCATCAGAGAAGGTTGGAGCTGAGATTCGTAAGCTGTACAGCTGGAACAACGAGGGCGACAAGCTCATCAATAACTAATCCGTACATAATTAGGCTTCGGCATTTGCCGGAGCCTTTTTGCTTTTATTCCAATACATGGAATGGGTTTTACGGTTTGTTATGAAAATCAGTTGACAAAAACCGGAACTATGATAGAATAAATCTGTTATTTGGTTAAATCTGAATAGATAATGCAATGAAGAGGAATAGTAGGATTCAAGGATTTTTCAGAGAGCTGTCGGCAGGTGCGAGGCAGTAGATTTTGAATTTGAACTCGCCTTGGAGCAGCCAGGCAGAAGACTTCGACGGAAGTTGTTTAGGTTTGGACGGTTAATCTTCGATAAAAGATTATGAGTGCGTGTTTGTTTATAAACAGACACGAAACAGAGTGGTACCACGGAGTATAATCTTCGTCTCTTAAATTATAGAGACGAAGATTTTTTGATTTTAAAGGAGGAACATATGTCAGAAGTGTACAACCACAAAGTCGTGGAAAAAAAAGTGGCAGAAAGTCTGGGATGATAACAAAGCTTTTGCTGCAACAAATGATTATTCGGACAGGGGCTTCATGTAGGTCATCCAAGACCATATACAGCGCTTGATATCGTATCAAGAAAGAAGAGAATGCAGGGATATAATGTTTTATTCCCGATGGGTTGGGATGCATTCGGTCTTCCGACCGAGAACTATGCGATCAAGAACAAGATTCACCCTAAGATCGTTACTAAGAATAACATGGAGCGTTTTAAGGAGCAGCTTCAGTCAATCGGTTATTCCTTTGACTGGGACAGAGAGATTAATACTACAGATCCTGATTATTATAAGTGGACTCAGTGGATTTTCCTTAAGCTTTTTAAGGCTGGACTTGCATATAAGCAGGAGATGCCTATCAACTGGTGTACTTCATGTAAGGTAGGTCTTGCTAATGAAGAAGTAGTTAATGGTGTATGTGAAAGATGTGGTTCACCTGTTGTCCGTAAGGTCAAGAGTGAGTGGATGCTTAAGATTACTGATTATGCAGATAAGCTTATAGAAGGACTTGACCATGTCGATTATATCGAGAGAGTTAAGACACAGCAGAAGAACTGGATTGGACGTTCTACAGGTGCTGAGGTTGATTTTGCAATTGCTGGTAAGGAAGATAAGTTAAGAATATATACAACAAGATGTGATACACTTTTCGGTGTTACTTATATGGTTGTATCACCAGAGCATCCATATCTTGATAAGTATAAGGACGAGATTAAGAACTGGGATGAAATAGAAAGCTATAGAGAGCAGGCTTCAAGAAAGTCAGATTTCGAGAGAGCAGAGCTTGCAAAGGATAAGACAGGTGTAGAGATTGACGGACTTAAGGCAGTTAATCCGGTTAATGGCAAGGAAGTTCCAATCTGGGTATCAGATTATGTACTTATGAGCTATGGTACAGGTGCTATCATGGCTGTTCCTGCTCACGATGAAAGAGACTGGGAGTTTGCCAAGAAATTTAAACTTCCTATCATTCAGGTTGTAGCAAAGAACGGTGAAGAAGTTGATGTTAATGAGGCAGCATTTACAGATGTAGCAACAGGTGTCCTTATTAATTCGGATTTCATTAACGGACTTGAAGTTAAAGAAGCTAAGGAAAAGATGATTGAATTCCTTACAGAAAAGGGAATTGGTAATGCAAAGGTTAATTATAAGCTTCGTGACTGGGTGTTCTCTCGTCAGAGATACTGGGGCGAGCCTATTCCAATTGTTCATTGTGACAAATGTGGCTATGTTCCAGTTGATGAGAGCGAACTTCCATTACTGCTTCCAGAGGTAGAAAGTTATATGCCTACAGATAATGGAGAATCACCTCTTGCAGCCATGACAGACTGGGTTAATACAACATGCCCATGCTGTGGCGGACCAGCTAAGAGAGAGACTGATACCATGCCTCAGTGGGCAGGATCTTCCTGGTATTTCTTAAGATATACAGATCCACATAACGATGAGGCACTTGCAAGTCAGGAAGCACTTAAGATACTGGCTTCCGGTAGACTGGTATAACGGAGGAATGGAGCATACAACATTACACTTACTCTATTCAAGATTCTGGCACAGATTCCTTTACGACCAGAAGGTTGTACCTTGCCCAGAGCCATATCAGAAGAGAACATCCCACGGTATGATTCTTGGTGAGAACGGCGAGAAGATGAGTAAGTCAAGAGGCAATGTTGTTAATCCTGATGATATCGTAAGAGATTATGGTGCAGATACATTAAGAACATACGAGATGTTTATCGGTGCATTTGACGCAGCAGCTTCATGGTCAGAGGATGGCGTTAAGGGCTGCCGCAGATTCCTCGATCGTGTTTGGAAATTAAGGATCTTATGACAGAAGAAGAAGGATAAAAGGATCTTGAGACAAAGATGCATCAGACAATTAAGAAAGTCTCTAATGACTTCGAAAATTTGAGACAAACTGCAATTGCATGCAATGATGGCAATCCTCAATGATTTCTACATGGCTGCGAAGGCAGAGTATATCAGCAGACATGGCCTGAATACGATGAAGCTAAGACAGTTGAGTCTTCTGTAGAAATTGCAGTACAGATTAACGGAAAAGTAAAAGGAACACTTGGAATTCAGAAGGATGATCCGAAGGATGAAGTTATTGCGAAAGCAAAAGAAGTAATCGCTGACAAGCTGACTGGAAATATTGTTAAAGAGATTTATGTTCCGGGAAGACTTGTAAATATTGTAATGAAATAGCATAGTTATATGATTAGAACCCTGGAATTTATTCCGGGGTTCTTGTTTTAAAATTCAATAAAAGGATAAACTATATATCATCAAAAGGTCTGGAGTGTGAATGAAGTCATGAAATTGTCATCTTTGAAATATTTTTTTTACATATGAAACCAAAATTCCGGATGGCATTGGATTTAAATTGTTTGGAATATGGCATATTCTGTGTCTTTTGTTATGTCTTGCTGTTACAGTAGTTTCTTTACACTGGTATTGGAAGGCAAAGGCGCAAAAAAGCAAAAATTCGAAAAAGCAATTGCTATGTCGCTGGTTGGCTGGATGATTCTTCGGGCAATTTATATTGCGGTCATCGGGGAGAATTTCTTATATGAACTTCCGTTTCATTTGTGCAGTATGACAGGAATTTTATGTGGGATTCATTGCTTCACGAAGTGGAAATGGTTAGGACAGATGCTGTATGCATTGTGTCTGCCTGGGGCAATACTGGCATTGCTTTTTCCAAACTGGAATGCATATCCATTGATCCATTTTATTTCCCTGGAAGCGATATTGTTCCATTTAGGGATTATTTTGTATGTGACATGCCTGCTTACATCACATGAAATTGTTCCACAGATGAAAAAAATGTGGCAGGTAATTGTATTTCTTGCAGTCGTTGTTCCACCGATTTATGTGTTTGATAAGAAATATCAGGTGAATTATATGTTTGTAAACCGGCCGTCTGGCGGATCTCCCTTGAGTGGCTTGCACAATGGATGGGAAATCCGGGATACCTGCTGGGCTATGCCGGCTTGATTCTGCTTTGCATTTTCCTGATGGATTTGGGTTATGAAAAATTCACAGGAAGTAAATGACCGCTATTTTTTCAGAACATGTGGTGGAAGAGAAGGATCGCTTCCGCGGAGTTTCTGCATGCCCCGCTGGATGGCATCCTTGGAGTTTTTCCAGTCTGCATCACGGTTCTTATAATCGTATTTTTCTACAAACCATGCAACATCTTCATAGACGCGCTCAACATTTTCGCGCATGAGAGGAAGCATAGTGTCATAGAAATCTTTTCGTTCCTTGTCGGAAAGCATTTCATCTGCCCCTTCGCATAGCACTTTGAAATGATCGAGGCAGAAACCTTTGGTTGCGGCAACCTGCTCACGGAATTCCGGATGTTTTTGTACATGTCAAAAAAAGTTTTCATATATACCTGAAACGTGTTTTGTACGCTGGTACAGATAAAACAGGTAGATTCTCTGCGGTTGATCCAGTTCACAATCGAATTGCTGCTGGAATCGGATTTGGTTTTACTGAAAAATCCGCTTTTTTTTTTCCGGTGTTTTCCGGTTTGAAGTGCTTGAACTCGCGATCCATTTCTTCGAGATGACGTTTGTACAATGTTTTTAGAATCCATGCATTTCCGAGAGAGTTTCCATAATCAAACATTTTTTGAAATGGGCACGGCAGAAGCCTTCGCGATCGGTCATGTCGCGGATATCAGCCTCCATGTAGGATGCGCCGTGGCCGAGAACAAAGTCCATCATATGTTCTTCGGTCTTGCGTTCGATATAACAGAAGGGACATTCTCCGGCATTGGCCATGGCGTCAGAGATAGGGATAGTGTGTAATTGTTCTTTCATGATTGCTCCTTTGGATTAAAATTTTTATAGAAATCGATAAAACTCTGTAGGGATTTCGATGGTTTTAAATTTTCTTTATAGGAAAATCCTACTTCACGTTCGTGGATTGGGATACCGAGCGGGACTTCTACAAGACTTCCGTCTGCAAGCTCACCGGACACAAAACTTCGGATGACGCAGGCTACGCCGACACCGATTTTAGCAAAATCAATCAGAAGATCCATATCTGAAATGTCAATAGAATCAGCGACGGAGATATGATTCTCCTGCAGATAATCGTCGATGTACTGGCGCGTCATGTTGTTTTTGTCGAGAAGCATGAGCGTAGAATTACTGAGAATTTCATTTTCCGCGATGCCTCTTTTTTTTTAGATTGTTCAGGTAATCGCGGTTCGCAACAAAGATGTCCTCAATATTGTCCAGATAGTAGAAGTCAATGTTTTTGAGATTTTCCGGTTTGCCAATGAGTCCGATATCAATTTTATTTTCATCAAGCAGACGAAGTGTTTCGTTGGTTGACTGGCAGCTGATGGAAATGCTGATATGGGGATTGCGGCGGATAAATTCTTTCAGATAAGGAAGGAGCATATGTTTGCAGAGCGTGGAGCTCACTCCAATCTGCAGATGACCGACACCTAATTCGATCGAACGGCGCAACTTGTCTTCCCCAAGATTCAATGTTTCAAAAGCTTCTTTTACGTGACCATACAGAAGCTGGCCCTCGTCTGTCAGGAGCACCCCACGGGAACTTCTGGAAAAAAAGCTTGCAATTGAGATTTTCTTCCAATTTTTGTATGGATTTACTGATTGCCGGCTGGCTGATATAGAGTTCCTTTGCGGCTTTTGATATATTGCCAGCATTGGCTACGGTATAAAAAAATCCAGTAAGATGATAGATTTTGATTCATAATGACCTCCATTCTTATGGTGGTTGTGTTATAATACATAGGTAGTATATCATAAAATGAAGTTATGGTAAATATGTTTATTATGTATTTTAATTATGAAATAAACCATGCTAGAATACTATCAATGGAAATATAGCACATGCTAGTGAGTGAAAGTATAAAGGAGGAAACAATCATGGGTATGACAATGACTCAGAAAATTCTGGCTGCGCATGCAGGGTTAGACAGCGTGAGTGCCGGTCAGCTGATAGAGGCAGATCTTGACCTGGTTCTGGGCAATGATATTACATCTCCAGTGGCAATTCATGAAATTGAAAAAATGAAAGTGGACGGTGTATTCCACAAGGACAAAATTGCACTTGTACCGGATCATTTTGTTCCGAATAAGGATATTAAATCTGCACAGCACTGTAAATGTGTCCGCGAGTTTGCATGTAAGAATGAAATTACAAATTATTTTGATGTTGGAGAGATGGGAATCGAGCACGCATTGCTTCCGGAGAAAGGTCTTACAGTAGCCGGAGATGTGATTATCGGTGCGGATTCACACACATGTACATATGGCGCACTTGGTGCATTTTCTACCGGTGTCGGAAGTACTGATATGGCAGCTGGTATGGCTACCGGGAAGGCATGGTTTAAAGTACCATCCGCAATTCGTTTCAACATTACAGGTAAGCCTGCAAAGTGGATCAGCGGTAAAGATGTTATCCTTCATATCATTGGTATGATCGGTGTAGATGGCGCTTTATACAAGTCTATGGAGTTTGTTGGAGATGGTATCCAGTATCTGACAATGGATGATCGTTTTACAATTGCAAATATGGCAATTGAGGCAGGTGGAAAGAATGGTATTTTCCCGGTAGATGATCTGACGCGTGCATATATGAAGGAACATTCCAAGCGTCCATTCGTTGAGTATGAAGCAGACGAGGATGCAGAGTATGATGAGGAATATACGATTGACTTAAGTACTTTAAAGCCAACCGTAGCTTTTCCTCACCTTCCGGAAAACACAAGAACGATTGATGAAGTTGGCGATGTAAAGATCGACCAGGTAGTGATCGGTTCCTGTACAAACGGACGTATAGATGACCTTCGTTGTGCGGCAAAGATTCTTGAGGGAAGAAAAGTTGCAAAAGGACTTCGTGTAATCGTAATTCCTGCAACACAGCAGATTTATCTGGACGCGATGACAGAAGGTCTGATCCGTACATTTATTGAGGCAGGAGCAATTGTCAGCACACCAACCTGCGGTCCATGTCTTGGTGGATATATGGGAGTTCTTGCAGAGGGCGAGCGTTGTATTTCTACAACAAATCGTAACTTTGTAGGACGTATGGGTCATGTAGAGTCTGAAGTATATCTTGCAAGCCCTGCAGTTGCTGCTGCAAGTGCAATCACCGGCAAAAAGATTTCAGGACCTGACAAGTAATGGACTAAGAATTGTCCATAGAAATGGAGAGAAAAAATGAAAGCTGCACATGGTAAAGTTTTTAAATATGGTGACAACGTAGATACCGATGTAATCATTCCGGCAAGATATCTGAATTCTTCCGATCCGAAAGAATTGGCAACACATTGCATGGAAGACATCGATAAAGACTTCGTAAATAATGTAAAAGAAGGCGACATCATGGTCGCTAATAAGAATTTTGGATGTGGCTCTTCCCGTGAGCATGCACCAATTTCAATCAAGGCATCCGGCATCAGCTGCGTAATCGCTGAGACATTTGCCCGCATTTTCTATCGTAATGCGATCAATATCGGACTCCCGATTATTGAATGTCCGGAAGCTGCCAAGGCAATCTCCGTTGGAGGTGAGGTGGAAGTGGATTTTGATTCCGGTGTGATTACAGATGTGACAACAGGAGAGAAGTTCCAGGGACAGGCATTCCCGCCATTCATGCAGAAGATTATCGACTGTGAAGGTCTGGTAAATTACATTAATCAGAAATAAACAGAGTGTGATACAAAATGAGGCTGCGGATGCAGCCTCATTTTTATAAAAATTTCCTATACGATGTTGTTTTCGGTGGACAGATTTTTTGAGATATTCAAGAAAATTGGTGGATATTTTTGCCTTGGTATAGATGTCGGCATAATCACGTGCAGACAGATCTTCGATATAATTTTCCGGGAAGTTCTTACAGATGCCGTGCTGCCGCGCTAAATCCACTGCTTTGTTATAGGCGACGGCAGCCTGCGGTTCACTTCGATAAGTACCAATTGTATAATTGCCGTTGATATGCAGGCGTACGCGGTAGCGTGTTTTCTCGTTTTTTGTAAAGACAAAGACCCCGTGATAACGGTTGATAATTTCAATATTGGAGTAGCGCAGATCGTGGTCATCTCCATTGACAAAACGATAATCCCGGTCACGCACACCATAATTTTTGATTCCATACCGGTTTCAAAATCGTGATCTGCATACCGTAGTCGTTTACATACAAATGTCCCTGACGTTTTAAGATTTTATGACTGCTGTAATAAAACAAATCATCAATATCAAATTTTAATTCGTGGTGCAGATCGAGATAGTAGCTGAAGTAATTTTTATGTAGATAAATTGGTGTCGGAATATACATGCCGTTGTCGCGGAAATTTACCAGGGAAATAATTTTCTCAAAAGAAAGATAGTTGGTAAAGGCCAATGATTCTTCCAGAGAAAGAGGTTCGCTGCTAATTTTTAAAGCACAACAATAGGCACAGTGGGCATCTTCTTCGGTCGGAAAGCTTCCGAGGCTGATGTGCTTGCTGCGATAAGTAATGCTGCTGCGATAGTAAACGGTTCCGTCCTTTTTCGTTGCAAGATAAACACCAGGTAACATAAAAAACTCCTTTGAATGAAAAAACATACACTTTTTACATAAGTATAACATAGGAATTTCATTGACACCACCTGCTTTTTTTCCTATAATGTACGAGAAGCTTACAGGACAAATTTGTGAAAATGAGGACTAAAAATGGATTTAATGTATTCTAGTACCAGAAATGGACAGGTAAAATTTACAGCATCACAGGCAATTTTAAAAGGACTTGCAGATGATGGTGGTTTATTCGTACCGGAGACAATTCCGGCTTTAGATGTCAGCATTGATGAACTGGCAAATATGACATATCAGGAGACTGCTTATGAGGTAATGAAACAGTTCTTTACGGACTTCACAGAAGAAGAGTTAAAGAATTGCATCAACAAAGCATATGACAGCAAATTTGATACAAAAAGAGATTGCACCACTTGTAGATGCAGACGGTGCATATTATCTGGAGTTATTCCACGGACCAACAATTGCATTCAAAGATATGGCGTTATCCATTCTGCCACATCTTCTGATTACATCCGCAAGAAAGAATCACGTAAAGAATGATATCGTAATTCTTACTGCAACATCCGGAGATACCGGTAAAGCTGCTTTGGCAGGTTTCGCAGATGTAAAGGGAACAAAGATCATTGTATTTTATCCAAAGAACGGTGTCAGCCCAATTCAGGAAAAACAGATGGTGACACAGAAAGGGCGATAATACATTTGTTGTAGGTATCCATGGTAACTTTGACCAGGCACAGACTGGTGTGAAGAAGATGTTCAACGATTCTGCATTGGCAGCAGAAATGGATGCAGCCGGATATCAGTTCTCTTCTGCAAACTCCATTAACATCGGACGTCTGGTTCCCCAGATCGTTTATTATGTTTATGCATACGCAAGACTTTACAAGAATGGTGTGATCGCAAAAGATGAGAAGATCAATGTGGTTGTTCCGACAGGTAACTTTGGAAACATTCTTGCAGCTTTCTATGCAAAGAATATGGGACTTCCAATTGGAAAGCTGATTTGCGCATCCAACGAGAACAAAGTATTATTTGACTTCTTCTCAACTGGTACATATGACAGAAATCGTGATTTTATCCTTACAACGTCCCCGTCGATGGATATTCTGATTTCCTCAAACCTTGAGCGTTTGATCTATCGTATTGCCGGAAATGATGCAGAAGCGAACGCAAAATTGATGGCAAGCCTTTCTTCTGAAGGTAAATATGCGATTACAGATGAAATGAAGGCACAGCTGGCTGATTTCTATGGAAATTATACAAGCGAAGATGAGACTGCTTCTACAATCAAAAATTATATGAAGACACCGGGTATATTATCGACACCCACACAGCAGTTGCTGCAGGTGTATATGACAAGTATAAAAGACGGTGATTGCAAGTACTGCAAGTCCGTTCAAGTTCACAAGAAGCGTTATGGATGCTATCGATGAGAAGTACGATTCCATGACAGACTTCGAACTGGTAGACGAATTGTCAAAGATTGGTAATGTTGCGGTACCACAGGCAATTGAAGAAATTCGCAATGCAAAGGTATTACATGACACCGTATGTGAAGTGGAGGAAATGCCACAGGTTGTTAAAAAATTCCTGGGTGTTTAATCAATAGATACAAATAGAAGAAAAGAGGATAACAAAATGAAAAAGAAACTGATTTCAATTATGCTTGTGTCAGCGATGGCAGCTGCAATGGCAGGCTGTGGTTCTTCTGTACCGGCTAATTCTGTGAATTCCAAAGATGATTTGCCGGGAAAGACTATCGGTGTACAGCTTGGTACAATTGGCGATGAAGATGCTACTTCTTATGAGAAAGAGAATGGATCGACGGTAGAGCGTTATAATAAAGGTGCAGACGCAATTCAGGCATTAAAGACTGGAAAGATTGACTGTGTTATTATTGATCAGCAGCCGGCAGAAGCATTTGTTGAGAAAAATGATGATTTGAAGATTTTATCCGATACCTTTGATCCGGAAGAGTATGCCATCTGTATCGCTAAAGATAATACAGATTTGACAGATTCTTTTAACAAGGCAATTGAAGAGTTGAAGAAGGATGGAACAATTGATTCTATTATCAGCAACTATATTGGAGATGAAGCGGGCAAGCATCCATATGAGACTCCGGAAGGAACAGAGTATCCAAACGGTACGTTAACAATGGCAACCAATGCACAGTTTAAGCCATATGAGTATTATGATGGAGATAATGTTGTTGGTATTGATGCGGATTTTTCAAAAGCAATCTGTGATAAACTTGGTTATGAACTGAAAATTGAAGATATGGAGTTCGATGCAATTATTGCTGCAGTATCTTCTGGAAAAGCAGATTTTGGTGCTGCTGGTATGACCGTAACAGAGGATCGTTTGAAAAATATTGACTTTACTGATGCTTATACGACAGCATGTCAGGTTATTGTTGTCAGAAAGAAATAATCGGTATAGGAGGATGAACCTTGAGCGATTTTATTAGTAGCTTTCAATTGGATTTTATAAAAGATGACAGATATATGTATCTGTTAAGAGGTCTTGGAAATACACTTTTGATTGCAGTACTTGCAGTATTACTAGGTATTGTGGTTGGTTTCCTTGTTGCAATTATTCGCGCAACTCATGATAAGCATGGCGGATTGAATATTTTGAATTTCATCTGTAAGGTTTATTTGACAATTTGGCGTGGAACGCCTACGATGGTACAGCTTTTGATTATGTATTACATAATTCTGGTGTCTTTGAACAGTAAGATTGCAGTAGCGGTTATTGCTTTTGGACTCAATTCGGCAGCGTATGTAGCAGAAATTGTTCGTTCTGGTATTATGGCTGTAGATGAAGGACAGTTTGAAGCTGGACGAAGCCTTGGATTGAATTTGGTCAGACAATGCGTCTTATTATTCTTCCGCAGGCGTTTAAGAATGTTCTTCCAGCACTTGCAAATGAATTTATTACATTACTGAAAGAGACTTCTATCAGTGGTTATATTGCAATTCCGGATCTGACAAAGGGTGGAGATTTGATTCGAAGCCAGACATATGATCCATTTTACCATTGTTTGGAGTGGCCATCATTTATCTTGTGATTGTCATGATCCTGACAGCCGGTGTACACAAACTGGAAATGAGGTTGAGAACAAATGAGCGATAAGAATGTATTAATTGAAGTGAAAGATTTATGTAAATCCTTTGGTGACGTTAAAGTATTAAATGGTATTTCGACAGAAATCGCTCAGGGAGAAGTTGTAGCGATTATCGGGCCTTCCGGCTGCGGTAAGTCTACATTCTTACGTTCTCTGAATCTTTTGGAGGAGCCGACTTCCGGTGTAATTTCGTTCGAAGGAACGGATATTACAGACAAGTCTGTTGATATCAATAAGATGCGTCAGAAAATCGGTATGGTTTTTCAGCAGTTTAATCTGTTTCCAAATTATACCGTGAAAGAAAATATTATGCTTGCGCCAGTACAGACAGGACTTATGAATAAGGAAGAAGCGTCTAAGAGAGCAGATGAACTGTTAAAAAGTTGGCCTGTTCGACAAAGCGGATACTTATCCAGCTATGCTTTCTGGTGGACAGAAGCAGCGTATTGCAATTGCACGTGCGCTTGCTATGAATCCGGATGTCATGTTATTTGATGAGCCTACTTCTGCATTGGATCCGGAAATGGTCGGTGAAGTTCTTGAAATTATGAAAGAACTTGCGCAGGATGGAATGACTATGGTTGTGGTAACGCATGAGATGGGATTTGCCAGAGAGGTTGCAACACGTGTCATGTTTATCAATGAGGGACAGATTCAGGAGGAGAGTGGTCCGGAAGAATTTTTTGCTAATCCAAAGAATCCTCGTTTGTGTGAATTTTTATCAAAAGTCTTATAGAACGAAATATTTTATAAAGCAAACCCCCGTCAGAAATCTGGCGGGGGTTTTGCTTTATATTTTTTTTGATTACTCATCAATTTTGACAGCTTCAATATAAATATTAACAGTTCCAAACGGAAACATAAACGGAAAATAATATGCTTTATTCTCAAAAGAAAATGTATCGCCCGAAATATGTTCCGGTGCACCAATCGTGAGTTCCGTAGAGGAATCATTGGATACATTTACGATAAACAGACCATTCTGCAGATTCAGGAAATCTTCAAGAGATGCCTGAACATATTCATCATAATCGATGAAATGGTCTTTTACATAGCGTGATGCGAATGCAATCGCAACATCCTTTCCCATGGATATGTATGTCCGAATTGCATAATCGCCAAATACTTCCTGCTTTACACAGCATTTTACAGGAATTTCTTTTTACTTCACTGATGCCGCCTAATGTAAAATCATCTCCAATGAAACGGATAAAATCGTTAAACAGAAGTTCTACAAACATCTGACCGTTGCGAGAAAGCGATACATTAGAAGAAACAAAGAGATTGCGGAACAGATTGCGAACAACAGCGGAATCTTCAATATCGGATTCGACAAGCCCGTTTTTGGAACGATAATCATTCATAATCTGTTCAAAATCACTGTTGCTTAAAATTCCGTCATCCAGCAATACCTGTCCAAGAGAAAGGAATGCCGGCTTTTGTTCTTTTAACAGCTCCATTACCTGTTCATCTGTCATATAGCCAAGTTCTACTGCAAGCTCGCCAAATTTCCGATCCTGATGCGTCTGGTGAATGACGGTATCATCAACTTCTGATGCATTCATGTATCCTGCATGAATTGCAAGAGTACCTAACTTTAAGTGATTATCTGCCTGGCGCTGCATTGCGGAAAAAAAGCTGTTCCTTTGTCACATATCCGTTGGATAATAAATAGTTTCCGAAAAATTGTGTATACATATTTTATCTCCCTTCCAGGAATTTGCTGACTACCTTAACTACCTGATCTTTATCCAAAGGTTTCTGGATAAAGTCTTTTGCACCAGCTTCAAGTGCAAGCTTCAACTGGGACTGGGTACCAACAGAGGAAGCGATGATAATGTTTGCTTCAGAATCGAATTCCATGATTTCTCTGATTGCAGCATTGCCGTCTTTTTTTTGGCATAACGATGTCTAGAAAAACGAGGTCTGGATTGGATTCTTTGTATTTGTCGATTGCATCCTGTCCATCCACAGCTTCGATAAAAACGGGAGAGCCTAATGTTGAAATGATATCCTTTAGTTGTTTTCTTGCAAGGATAGAGTCGTCAGTAATTAAAATTTTAGCATTTTCTATACTCATATTTTTGTCTCCTTTTAAATATTAAGTACATTTTACTATAAAATACAAAATAATACAATGATTTTTTGAATATTTTGACAAAAACACAAAAGGTTTTCATTTATATCAAAAGATGTTACAATAAAAAATTAAAAGTACAGGAGGAATTATAAAATGAAAACTATTTTATTGATGGATATTGTAATTGCCGTTTTTGGGATTTATCTTGGTGCGATAGCTTTTCAGATGAAGAGAACAGGCAAAATTAACAGTGTGGTTGTGGCAGAGGATGAAATAAAAAAATGCAAAGATCCAAAGGCATATATTGACAGTTCGTTTCCATATATGATATTTTTTGCAATTGTGTCATTGATTGTTGGAGTTATAGGGAATTCTTGCTGATCGCAAGATTATTCAGGTTGGACGTGTATGGACATATGCAGAGCTGGTTGCGTTCCTAATTGCACTTGCTATATTTGCGCATGGTATGAGAGAAAATCGGAATAAGTATATTTTATAGAGCAATTTTCCAAAAAGTACATGGAATTTATTATTGAAATTATACACATATTAAAGTATAATAAAGGAGGTTACAAAAGAATCATTGGAAAGTACTTAAAGATAATATATAGCCTGGAATGTGCGACAACTCCTGCTATTTAGAACCTACATTTACTTTAAACGGGATTCCTATATGAGTTGTTGGATGTCAGGCCGCCTCGTATCAGCGGAAGGCAGAAGGCAAACTGCGGTCGCCCACCTAGCATTGGCTAGAGTCTAAATTGTAGGAACCGGCATTTTGGGTTACTCATAGAATATACGAAAGATTTTGTAAAGAACAAAAAGAGTTTTGAAAGTACGAAAGAGAAAAGGAGCTGCCTTGATGGTGGCTCCTTATTATATTATTATTGACATAACAGACACAGGAGTTTAGATGCAATGAAAAAGAAAGACAAAATGAAACGGCTGGGAATTTTACTTTTGGCACTAACTGCTATCACGGTTATCATTACATTTGTGATTGTCATGAACCTGTCAGACCCGACAGATCAGAAAGGACAGCAACAGGAACAGTTTGATGATTCTTATAGTGGATGGATTCGCAATGTTTATATTATGTCCAATAAAGATAATGAAATAATTATTCTTTATGATAAGACAAATTATATTGCAAAAGGCACAGCACAGAATGATTATACCGGCGTTGCAGATATTGAATTATCGCACGGCAAAATCACTCGTATTCTCGCAAAACCGGATGGGATAGAAGGTATATTGGATCGTTATTCTGAAACGGAAGTACAGATCAAGGATTATGAGGCACTTTCTTATGATGATACGCTGCCGGTGTATGTTGTTGCGGATTCTGCAAATGTCCGACAACCTGTACACCAGATTGCAATGTCGGATCTTGTGATTGGAAATTCAAAGGTAAAACTGATTGTAGCTGATGAGAAAGCCTGTGCCGTTGTTCAGTATTCGAAAGATATTGCAAATAATATCCGCGTACTGTTGAAAAATGGAAATAATATCACTTATTCGGATTTGTACATAAAGAGTAACAAAACCTATACAGTAAATGAAAAAAAAAGTAAAGGCAAAAAACTGACGAAGGTAAGCAGCTATTTGAAAGGAAAAAAAGAACGGAGAAGAAATCTGTATTTCACCGGCAACCGGAAAACTGTTTATATGTAATCGCAAAGGCAAAAAGCTGGCAGAAGCATATGAAGGAAATTTTATTGTTCGAAAAGAAACCGGCGGTTATGTACTGATCAATGAACTTTCGGTGGAAGATTATGTGCGTTATGTCCTGCCATCAGAGCTGCCTCTTGGCTTTTCTTATGAGGCATTGAAAGCGCAGGCAGTGTGTGCCCGTACATTTGCCTATGGACAGATGCACAACCAGGCATATGCACAGTACGGAGCCAATCTGGATAATACAACCGCTTATCAGGTGTATCATGCAACAACAACTTACGATGTGACTGACCAGGCAGTACAGGATACAAGCGGCATGGTTCTGACATATGATGGGGCTTTGACGGACTGTTATTACTATTCGACTTCGCCGGGGTACTCAGAGACCTTAGAGGTGTGGAACGCTGATTCGCCGGGATATTTGAAAGGTGAAAATCATACACAAGCGAAAACAAAAGATCTGTCAAATAAACAGGCATTTCATAAGTTTATAAACAAGCAGGTCAAGTCCTATGATTCGGATTCCCCTTACTATCGCTGGACCGCCACCATTTCAAATAAGATGGGGATGGATCCGGAACTTGGCCGTTTGAAAAAAAAATCAAAGTAAAAGAACGGAGTAGCTCCGGCTATGTGCTTTCACTTACTGCAAGTTTTGAATTGGGTGACAGAGACTATGATGCAGAGAATGATATTCGTTTTTTTCTTGGAAAATATATGACAAAACTAAAACTGGCCGATGGAACGGTACGAACGGATGCGAGCTCGGTTCCGAGTGCCTGCTTTGAAGTTAAAAGCCAGAAAAACGGAACGATTGTTTTATCTGGAGGCGGTTTTGGACATGGAATCGGTATGAGCCAGTATGGGGCGAATGCCATGGGCGAAGAAGGAATGAGCTGGCAGGAAATTCTGCAGTTTTATTATCATGATGTAAAGATTGAAAATATCTTTGATGTGGATTTAGAACAGGAAAATAGAGGAAACACTTGCAGAACCAACTTTCTTGTGTTAAAATAGCACACGTGTTAAAGGCAATGAATGTGTACAGTAATTCTTAAATCACTTTCAGAGAGAGGAAGTCATCGGCTGTAAGCTTCCTTAAGACAGATTAAGATATGAATTTTCGCACAGGAGCTTCATGAATGAAAGATTTATATTTGTTTAGTTCATGACGGAGGCTGCACGTTAAGCAGAAAATGAGAGCCTGTATGAAAGATACAGGAATCAGGGTGGTAACGCGGATTAATTCGTCCCTTGCAGGAAACTGCAAGGGGCTTTTTTTTGCTGTATAAGGAATTACAAAGGAAGTTCTTATACAGCAAAAAACAAGCAATCGACCGTGATTTCCGTAAAATAAATAATGAATAAAATAATGGAAAAGGAGAAAACCATGAAAGAAAAGTTGCAGAAAATCAGAGAACATGCAATGGCCGAAATTGAAAATTCCGATGGCCTTGCAAAACTCAATGATGTCAGAGTTTCTATCCTTGGTAAAAAGGGCGAACTGACTGCGGTATTAAAAGGAATGAAAGATGTTGCTCCGGAGGATCGTCCAAAAGTCGGACAGTGGGTAAACGAAACACGTGAAGCCATTGAAGCAAAACTTGAAGAGACTAAGAAGAAACTTGAGGCAGCTGAACTTGAGCATCGTCTGGAACATGAAGTGATTGATGTAACACTTCCTGCAAAGAAGAATCGAGTTGGTCATACACATCCAAATACAATGGTATTAGAGGAAGTAGAGCGTATCTTTACAGGTATGGGATATGAAGTTGTAGAGGGACCGGAAGTAGAGTATGATTATTACAATTTTGAGGCATTGAATATTCCGGCAAATCATCCGGCAAGAGACGAGCAGGATACCTTCTATATAAATGAGGAAATCGTTCTGCGTACCCAGACCTCTCCGGTACAGGTTCGTGTGATGGAAAATAAGAAACCGCCAATCCGTATGATTGCACCAGGACGTGTATTCCGTGCAGATGAAGTGGATGCTACACATTCACCATCGTTCCATCAGATTGAGGGAATGGTAATTGACAAAGGCATTACATTTTCTGACTTAAAGGGAACATTAACCCAGTTTGTACAGCAGCTTTTTTTGGAAAAGAGACAAAAGTAAAATTCCGTCCACATCATTTCCCATTTACAGAACCATCTGCTGAGATGGATGTTTCCTGCTTTAAGTGTGGCGGAAAGGGTTGCCGTTTCTGTAAGGGAGAAGGCTGGATCGAGATTCTTGGTTGCGGTATGGTACATCCACGTGTGCTTCGCATGAGCGGCATTGATCCAGAAGAATATTCCGGCTTTGCTTTCGGTATCGGACAGGAGCGTATCACACTTCTGAAATACGAAATTGATGATATGCGTCTTCTTTATGAAAACGATGATCGTTTCTTAAAACAGTTCTAGGAGGTTAGATTAGATGAATACATCATTAAAATGGATAAAAGCATTAGTTCCTGGGCTTGATTGTACTGCACAGGAATATACAGATGCAATGACACTGTCTGGATCAAAAGTAGAAAGCTACGAGCAGTTGGATGCAGATCTGGACAAAATCGTAATTGGTCAGGTAAAGAAAATTGAGCGTCATCCGGATGCGGACAAGCTTGTAATCTGTCAGGTTGATATCGGCGAGCCGGAACTGACACAGATTGTTACAGGTGCAGCAAACGTATTCGAAGGCGCAAAAGTTCCTGTTGTATTGGACGGCGGACGTGTTGCTGGCGGACATGATGGCACAAAAACCCCGGGCGGAATTAAAATAAAAAAGGGAAAACTTCGTGGCATTGAGTCAAATGGAATGATGTGCTCCATCGAGGAACTCGGATCTACAAGAGAAATGTTTCCAGATGCACCAGTGAATGGCCTGTATATTTTCGGAGAAGATGCGCCGGTTGGGGAAAACGCAGTATCTTATCTTGGATTGGATGACAGTGTGATTGAATATGAGATCACTTCAAACCGTGTAGACTGCTTTTCTGTTCTTGGAATTGCCAGAGAGGCTGCAGCAACATTTGATAAGAAAGTTTGTTCCTCCGGTTGTTACAGAAACCGGAAATGATGAAAATGTTAATGACATTGTAAAGGTAACCGTAAAGGATGCGGACCTCTGCAGTCGTTATACAGCACGAGTTGTTAAGAACGTGAAATTCGCACCATCACCAAAGTGGATGCAGGAACGTCTTCGTTCCCATGGTATTCGCCCAATCAATAATCTGGTTGATATTACAAACTATGTAATGGAAGAGTATGGCCAGCCGATGCATGCCTATGATCTAGATACCATTGCAGGAAATGAAATTGTTGTAAGACGTGCAGCAAAAGATGAAAAAGTTTGTTACACTGGATGGTCAGGAGCGTCAGATGGATGACAGCGTACTGATGATCTGTGATGCAGAAAAAAGCAATCGGTATTGCCGGAATCATGGGTGGTGAAAATTCCATGATTACAGAGAATGTACACACAATGCTTTTGAGGCAGCATGTTTTGATGGAACAAATATCCGTAAATCTTCCAAGAAGATCGGTCTCCGTACCGATGCTTCTGCTAAGTTTGAAAAAGGTTGGATCCAAACCTTGCCATGGAAGCGATGAACCGTGCATGTCAGCTTGTAGAAGAACTTGGCGCAGGTGAGGTTGTTGGTGGAGCCGTAGATATTTATCCGGTGAAACGTGAAGAGGTATCCGTATTCCATTTGAGCCAGACAAATACAACAAACTTCTCGGCACTGATATTGACAAAGAGACCATGATTGGGTATTTCAAGAAGATTGATCTTGGGATGATGAAACAAATGAAATTCTTGTTCCTTCCTGGAGACAGGATTTGCTTTGCGATGCAGATATGGCGGAAGAAGTTGCAAGATTCTATGGATATGACAATATCCAACAACCCTTCCGAGTGGAGAAGTCCACTGCCGGAAGAGCTTTAAGTTCGCATGGAAGGGAAAAGCCCGTGAGGTTGCAGAATTCTGTGGATTTTCACAGGCATGAATTATTCGTTCGAAAGCCCGAAGGTATTTGACAAGTTATTGATTCCGGCAGATTCTGATTTGCGCAAAACAGTTGTTATATCCAATCCATTAGGGAGAAGATTTCATTCTATTATGCGTACATTGCCGTTGAACGGAATGCTGGCTTCTCTGTCAACGAACTTTGGCAGAAGAAACAAAGATGTACGTCTGTATGAGATGGGTAATATTTATCTTCCAAAACAGGTACCACTTACAGAACTTCCGGAAGAACGTATGCAGCTTACTTTTGGTATGTATGGAGATGGAGATTTCTTCACAATGAAGGGCGTTGTTGAAGAACTTCTTTCCCAACTTGGATTAACGAAACAAGGCAGAGTATGATCCGACAGCAGATCTTCCATTCCTTCATCCGGGACGCAAAGGCAAGTGTTGTTTATGATGGTACGGTTATCGGATATCTTGGTGAAGTTCACCCGACAGTTGCAGCAAACTATGCAATTAAAGAGCGTGTTTACATTGCAGTGGTTGATATGCCGGAAATTGTTTCCGTGCATCATTTGATTACAAATATGAAGGAATTACAAACTTCCCGGTTTCTTCAAGAGATTTATCTATGGTTGTTCCAAAGAATATTCTTGTTGGAGATATTGAAAAAGTCTTCGATGAAAAAGGGCGGCGCATACTTAGAGAGCTATGAGCTTTTCGATGTATACGAGGGTGAGCAGATTGAAAAAAAGGATTCAAGTCTGTTGCATATTCTCTGAAGTTCCGTGGAAAAGACAAGAACTTAGAGGAAAATGATATTACCAGTGCTATGAACAAAATCTTAAAAGGATTAGAAAAAGATGGGAATTCAGTTGAGAGGCTAATACAATGGATGGAATGAATGTAAAAGATTATGACTACGATCTCCCAGAGGAACTGATTGCACAGGATCCTCTTGAAGACCGTTCCAGTTCCCGTCTGATGGTACTTGACCGTCAGACGGGGGACATTAAACATAAAATTTTACGGATATTCTGGAATATCTGCATCCGGGAGATTGCCTGGTAATTAAATAATACCAAGGTAATTCCGGCGCGATTGTTTGGAGTCAAAGAGGGAACGGAAGCCAAAATAGAGATTCTTTTTTAAAGAGAAAAGAAAATGATATCTGGGAAACTCTGGTGAAGCCTGGTAAAAAGATGCAAAACCAGGCACAAAGATTATTTTTGGAGAAGGACTTCTTACCGGTGAAGTTGTCGATGGGTCGAGAAGGAAACCGTCTGATCCATTTTGAATACGATGGAATCTTTGAAGAGATTCTAGACCAGCTTGGTCAGATGCCGTTGCCGCCTTATATTACCCATCAGTTAAAGGACAAGAACCGTTATCAGACAGTATATGCCAAATATGATGGTTCTGCCGCTGCCCCAACAGCGGGACTTCATTTTACACCGGAATTATTACAGCAGATTCGTGATATGGGCATAGATATAGAAGAAGTTACCTTCATGTGGGACTTGGCACTTTCCGTCCGGTGAAAGTAGACAATGTGCTGGATCACCATATGCATTCGGAATTTGATATGGTGTCAGCCGAAGCTGCAGAGAAGGTCAATCGTACAAAGGCGAATGGTGGACGCGTGATTTCGGTCGGCACTACAAGTACAAGAACTTTGGAGTCAGCAGCCGATGAGAATGGAATACTTCATGAGACAAGCGGATGGACGGATATCTTTATCTATCCGGGATATAAGTTTAAGGTGATCGATGGATTGATTACAAACTTTCATCTGCCGCAGTCTACACTTGTTATGCTGGTATCCGCTTTGGCAGGCAGAGAACATGTTCTTCATGCATATGAGATCGCTGTAAAAGAAAAATACCGGTTTTTCTCGTTTGGAGATGCCATGTTTATAGAATAACACCGTTTTCTTACAAAAGTAAGGAATCCCACATCTGAAAAATAATTGAATAATGGGATAAAATGAAACCCAGGAGCTCTGGGTTATTTTGTTCCCCGACATTCATGCCGGTATCATTTTTGGTATATGAAAGTATGAGTAAGACCATTTCTAAACACGATGGAGGAAACACGCCCATCAATCACATAAACAGAATCTAAAATAGTTTCCATGTATATTTTGAGGACATCCGGCGAAACGGTCTGTGCCAGGGCTTTATAATAAATATAATCCCGACCAATGAGTTTTTTCGTAATGAGGAGATGGCTTGCTTGCCGCACAAAATCCTCATCCGATAATGTGGAATTGGCATCGTGCGTAACCATACCAAGCCGGGTGTTAATGTCCTGAATCCTGGAGGATATTTCATTTTTCTGTATGATGAAATCCTTTTCGGTCATTGCTCTTTCGGAATAAAGGTATAAATCCTGCAATCGCTTCAAGGCACGTTCCTGCTTTTCCTTATCCTTGCGGAGAGCTTCGACCTCTGGATTGACAGCAGCCTTTTTTCTTGCGAGGGCGTTTTACAGCAAAGACATAGGAACTATCCGAGCCGTACCGAGATAGAAGATTGTAAAATGCATTCAGACCATCTTCCGAGATATGCTGCACGTCCTTGAATGAGCCACCATAAAGCAAACGCTCTTCGAGTTCCGCAGGGGAGTTGATGGAGGAAAAAAGAACTTTTTGCATTGAGCATATTCAAAATATAATTTATGACAAATTCTCCAACAATCAAATCATTTATAGATGGATTATCGCACTCATGCGTTTTCCTCTTTTTCTGGCATGAATAAGTGGTAGTGCGGAAATTATCTGCCTGCAATCTGCCGGGGAGTGGAAACCAGTTTATTACCACATTTTCCACAATAAAGGATGCCAGAGAACACATACACATTTTTTGACCGGTGTTTTTGCCCTGGAAGATTGGCGGTTCTTTTGTTCGTATCAAGAATATCACATAATTTTTCGTGTTCTTCCAAAGTAAATATTGCAGGATGATGGTCTGGGACAAGCACCCATTCTTCCTCCGGGTTGAGAGTTCTGTTTTCAGTTCCCTTTGTAATGGTTGTACCGGTAGATACCGGCGTAAAAAGGACTGGACAGTATTTTCCATACCGCAGTAGGGGACCAGAGCGCACCTGACCGGGTAGGAATTTTCTTATCGTTCAGTAACCTGGCAGTATGAATAATGGATTTATGCTCAAAATAATCTGTTTTCATAAGCTGACACACATCCGCTTCATCCTGGATGATGGAGAACGCAGAAGTTTCCGCATCGTAGGAATATCCATAAGGAATCCTGCCGCCATTCCACAATCCCTGGTTAGCTCTTGAAATCATTGTTGCAGTAACACGCTCCGATGTCATGTTGCGTTCGAGTTCCGCAAACACTAAAATGATTTTGAGCATAGCTTCACCCATAGCATTTGAAGTATCGAACTGCTCATTTTTGCTGACAAAAGTTACTCGCAGGGATTGAAGCTCTTCGTACATTTCTGCAAAGTCCAGAAGATTACGAGAGATACGGTCTATCTTCCAGACAAGTAAATGGGAGAATGAGCCGGCACGTATTTTCTGCATCATTTCTTGAAACGCAGGCCGGTCGGTGTTTTTCCCGGGTACCCTGCATCCTCAAATATTTCGTAATCCTCAATGCCGAGGATAAGTTCACAATATGCGATAAGGTCCTTGCGCTGCATCGGCAGAGAATCCTTATCTATCTGATGGGTTGTAGATACACGAATGTAAATAGCAACCTTACGAGGGCGTTCTGCCCGGTTATTGGCTCTTCCTGCCAATGATTTATTTCTCATAATGATTTTCCCATACAACAAGAAAAGCCCCATGCCTGGGGCTATATCGTGTCGATATGCGGTGCATATTTGTTCAGCACTGCCCAAACGACATTTTTATCATCCGAGCTGGCAAGCTGATAGCAAGCAAGCAAACGTTGGAGTTCCTGAACGTAAGCATCACGCTCGCTGTCATTGCACTTAGATGATGGCTCATACAGTTTTATGATATTGTCAGTTTTTGACATAGCACACCGTCCTTTCTAAAATTATTCTGGTTTATTAAGATGCCGATATCTGGCATAGTCCAAAGTAATTACGCGTTCATCTTGTCTGCATACTTTTCAGGCTGGACCATATGAGTGCGTAAGAAGTCCAGGCACAGTTGCTGTCTGTCCGCCGGTATGTGGGAGAAAACCTCAAGAAGTTCCTGCTCCATATCGGATAACTCACTATTTTGTGTTGATGGTTTTGCGATAGGTGGGTTATCGCCATATACAAAATCATCCAATGTCATGTTGAGGTGTTCAGCCATTTCCATAACAATGTCCAGTTTCGGGGATTTTCCTGCTTTCCAGCTCCCTGTATTTCCCTCTGCACGCCCTATATCACGCAGAACTTGTGTTATTGTAGTGCCTCGCTTTTCACAGGCTTCACGAAATCTATCGTATAACATAATGACCTCCTAAAATAAACACTCAAAAAAATGCGTTACAGGGGTTGACCTACTCAAAACTATGAGTTATAGTTACCAATGTAAGATGCATTTGAGAATGAAATAAAGATTACATACTCATTATTTTACATGAGAACCTTACAAAAGTAAAGAATAAGCGGAACCGAGAAAGGGAGGGTGCGAGATGAAGAAAAGACTTCCGCCTTGGTGCAAGTTGGTAAAGCACACCTTAATTGACAAGGACATGGATGTGTCCGAGCTGGCAACAAAAACCGGGCTGGCAAGACCATATTTATCCTCAATTATTAACGGCAGGATTTACAGCCAACCGGCAGTAAACAAAGTGAGCGATTGCCTGGGAATCAGCAATGATTACGATGCCATTTATCAACCTGCTAATAGTATAGGGCAAAGCGAAGAGAACTGACATAGAGGATGGTTACAGGATATGAACGAAAACGTGTATTTTGAGTGCAGGAAAAGAGCTGCAATACATAATGAGAGATTGAACAGCAGAGCCGGGGCGGCTGAAATACTTGGGATTTCCGAATCAACCCTTGCACATTACGAATTGGGAATAACGAAAAACATTCCTGTAGATGTGGTTGTGATGATGGCGGAGGTGTACAACGCACCAGAGCTGAAATGCATCTACTGCAAGAGCGAATGTCCGATAGGAAAGGAACTGCCAATAGCAACAGAGGCAGGGAACATAGAGGGCATTACGGTAAGAATGCTTTCAGGGTTGGAGGATGAGAAAATCGACAAAATCCAAAAAACATTATTGAGGATTGCCGAGGACGGAAAGGTTGAGGCAGCCGAGAGAGAAGAACTGAAAGAAATGGTTCAGTCTTTAGATGGAGTTTACAAGGCTATTACAGAATTGCGAATGATAGCGGAGAGGAAGTAAAAATCATGGAATTGATTGACAGACTGAAAGAAGTCCTGAAAGAAGAATTTAATATTTGCTCTGACGAGGAACTTTTGGAGGCTGTACAGTCGATGCCAGAACTTGATTTAGGGATATTCGTTACGCCGCTGAAAGGAGATAACAATGCGAAGAGTGCATAAAAGAAAAATCAAGGTCCTTGTAGTTGACGCGGCGATGATGTTTGCCGCAGTTCAAATGACAGTGTGTATGCATGGAAAACAAAGATATACTGCATCAGCGCAGGATGTATCTGGTTATGAAGTTTCTGTGGAAGATAACACACAAATAATTACCACAGAGGAACCGCAGGAAACATTCAAGACAGAATATACCAGCACAATCATGAATGAAGAAATCAATGCGGATGATGCCTATATGCTTTTGCAAAATAGCCATGGCAGAAGCCGAGGGCGAAGATGTAGAGGGGAAAGCTCTTGTCATGTTGGTAGTTCTGAACAGAACAAAAGCAGAGGGATTTCCTGATACGGTGTCAGAAGTGATTTACGAAAAAGGGCAATTCACACCGGTTGCAAACGGAAGATTCCAAAAGGTGGAGCCGAACAAAGAATGTTTTGAGGCTTTACAGATGATTGCATCAGAAAAATGGGACGGCAGCCTGGGGGCAACCTATTTCGAGGGTGAAAGCAGTAGCACATGGCACAGAGATAATCTGAATTACCTGTATTCGCATGGCGGGCATGATTTTTACATAGACAGGGAGGAATGAGAAAGATGCTGGAACGCATGATAGTGAAACACTGGATATCATTAACTGTTGGATTCACGTTGTTGGGAGTGCTTATCAGAGTGAGATACAACACGCAGGGACATTTCGCAATAGGCAGTGAATGGTTAGTACCGGCATTTATGCTTTTTCTGGAATGGCTCATAAGGATGATGAGAGGAGTGATGATTGATGCAGGAATTATACGAGGACATAAGAAAAGACGCAGAAAAGCAAGGGTACAGCATGACAGACAGGAAGTTTACAGAACTGGTGCAGTACGCAGAGAGAAAAAGCGGCGGTAGCCGGTAAAGATGAATCTTACATTCCGTATTTACTCCCGGATGTGATAAAGGAATATTTTATCAGAAATGCAATAAATGAAGTTTCAACCGGGATGATGGAATTTGAGATATACAAAAACACAAAAACAGGAGGTTACAGACGATGGCAGAAATGACAGAAAAACAGTGGCTTTCAGGGGTACAGAGTTCGATTATCAAGGAATTAACTACCCACAAAGCAGCATTGCCAGCAGGATTTAATCAGGAGCGTTTCGCCTTGAATACGGTTACGGTTATTTCCGAAATGCTGAAAGACAAAAAGAAAAAGACGGAGCTTTGTAAGCTGACATTTGAATCAATGGCAGTGTGCTTGTGCAAAGCGGCATATCTGGGGTTGGATTATTTCAACGGAGAATGTTACGCAATTCCGTATGGAGGGGAACTTAATTTTCAAACGGATTATAAAGGCGAAATCAAAATGTGTAAGAGATTTTCCAGAAATCCGATTAAGGACATTTTTGCAAAAGTGGTCAGACAGGATGATTTCTTTACAGAAGAGGTGGACGCAGGCGTTCAGAATGTAATTTACAGACCACAGCCGTTTTCCAACAAGCCAATGATTGGAGCTTTTGCGATTGTAGTTTTCAAAGATGGCTCAATGATGTATGACACCATGAGCGTAGAAGAAATCGAGAATGTCAGAAATACATATTCCAAAGCCAAAGACAGCCAGGCTTGGAAGAGCAGCACAGGAGAGATGTATAAAAAGACAGTCCTCCGCAGATTGTGCAAGCTGATTGACCTTGATTTTGACAACATCGAACAGCAGAAAGCATATCTTGCAGGCGGCGATGTGGAGTTTGAAAACGGTCAGCTGGTGTTCATTGATGGAAGAACAGCTACGGCCGCATTACCGGATAATGGCGCACCGGTTGATGTGTTCGCACAGATGGAGCAGGCGAAGAAAGAGCCTGCACTGGTAGAACAGCCACAACCGCAGGAAACAAAAAGAACCGGTACAGCAGGCAATTCCTTTTGAACAGCAGCAGGAGGAACAGCCACAGCCGATGCCTGATGGCATGGGTTTTATGATGCCGGATGAATCAGCAATGGACGATTTACCTTGGAAATAACAGGAGGATGAGAAAATGAACGAATTACAGGTAGTAGTAAAACAGGAAGTAGGAAAAATCAACTGGAACTTTGAAGAATTGAAAACGGCACTTGCCACAGAGATGAAGAAATACACCGGCATTGTGTTTGACGATGATTCAATCGCAGATGCGAAGAAAACCGTTGCATATCTTAGAAAGTTAAAAGAATCCGTTGAGGACAGAAGAAAAGACGTCAAAAAGAAGTGCCTGGAGCCATACAATGAGATGGAAAAACAGGCAAAGGAGCTGACACAGCTTATTGATGAGCCTATCAATACGATTGCAAAGCAGGTAAAGGATTACGAAGAGGAACAGAAAAAGAAGAAAAAGAGGAAATTCTTGCATACATGGCAGAAGTGTTTGCAGAATTACCGGAAACAGTTGCCTCTAAGCTGAAATCTAAGATTTATGACAGTAAGTGGGAGAACAAATCCACCACGAAGAAAACCTGGCAGGATGCGGTAAATACTGCATTTGAGAATACAAAAGGCGACCTGAACATCCTTGATGGAATTGAGGAAGATTTCAGAGAGGATGCGAAAAAAGGTATATGAGAGAAATCTGGTATTATCCGAGGCGTTATCTAAGGTCCAGGAGCTTCGCAAGCAGAAAGAAATGATTCTGGAAAGAGAAAGACAGAAGAGGGAGAGAGAAGAGGCGGCAAAGCGTGAAGCACTTGCCAAAAAGGAAGAACAGCCGCAGGAACCAGAGAAAGCACCGGAGCCTGTCGCTTCTGCAGAACCTAAGACTGAAATGGGAAAGGCAATCGAAAGCATTGAAAGACACGCATATCAGCAGGCAGTAACCGGAACGATTGCTAATCCGGTAACACAGCAGCCGGGATTAAGTGGAGGCAAAAAAGATTTGGACAATCCAGGTCAGAGGAAACGAAGAACAGCATAAAAAGATTCTGGATTATATCAAATTTGTTGGAGCAGAGTACAGGGAGGTCTAAGAAATGGGAATGCAGTTGACAGAAGAAAATTATTATTCAGACATTGCAAATTATGAGTATATGTCCGTATCCCAGTTCAAGGATTTCAACGGTACATATGGCAGGGTGGCTTGCGAGGAGGCTGCCCTTGCAAAACTCAAAGGCGAGTATGCGCAGGCAAGCTCAACAGCATTGATGGTTGGCAGCTATGTTGATAGATATTTCGAGGGTACACTTGATGCATTTAAGAGTGAACACACGGAAATGTTCAAAAAAGATGGAAATCTGAAAGCGGAATATGTAAAAGCGGATACGCTGATTCAGAGAGCAGAGAGGGACGAACTCTTTATGAAATATATGTCCGGGGAAAAAGCAGGTCATAATGACCGCAGAACTGTATGGAACACCCTGGAAAATCAAAATGGACAGTTATATTCCGGGAGTTGCGATTGTGGACCTTAAAGTTATGGCATCCCTTACAAAATTGGAGTGGGTGCGAGATATAGGATACTTAGATTTCGTCCGCTACTGGGGTATGACATCCAGGGCGCAATATATCAGGAAGTCGTATATCAGAATACCGGAAAGAGATTGCCGTTCTATATTGCCGGAATCAGTAAGGAAAGCACACCGAATATTGAGATTATCCATGTACAGGATAATTACCTGAGAGAGGCGAGGGAGGTTGTAAAAGCAAATATCAATCACGTACTGGCAGTAAAGAGAGGAGAAATCGAACCTTTGAGATGCCATTGCTGCGATTACTGCCGGGAAACTAAAGTCCTGAAAAGACCGATAGGAATAGCCGACCTTGTAGCAGAAGTTTAGAGAAATTGAGCGGATACAATGGGAAAGTCAGAGGACAAAAAAGAAGAGCTTTCAACTTTATAACGATTATATAGACCACTTCTCGCTCATGTCTGATGAGGAGGCTGGAAAGCTGATAAAGGCAATCTTCTGTTATGTGAATGATTTGCCTTGTGAAGAGCTGGCAGGACTGCCTTTAATGGCTTTCTCCTTTATCCGGTCACAGCTCAAAAGAGATAGCGACAAGTACGATGCCAGATGTGAGATAAACAGAAGAAACGGAAAGCTGGGAGGTAGACCGAAAAAGGTACAGACAGAAGAACCGAAAAAACCGGATGGTATGGAAGAAACCCAGTCGGTTCTTGATATTCCTGGAATAGAGATGGCGGAAGAGAAAGCACCGGAGCAGGAAGTACCGCAGGAGCCACCAAAGAAACCGAAGAAAACAGAGTACAGCACAGATTTCCAGAGATTTTGGAGGATATACCCAAGAAAAAGATGGAAAAGGCGAAGCGTATAAGAAATACAAGGCACGCCTCAATGATGGATGGTCACCCGATGAATTGTGCGAAGCGGCTGAAAATTACAAGAAAAAAACTGGTTCGAGAGAGAACAGAGAGTAAATACATAAAACACGCCAAGACGTTCCTTAGTGAGAATACACCTTTTGAGGACTTCTTGAATAAACGGGAAAATAATAGGGTTGAGGAATCACAAGAGGATGAGGGAAACCCATTCAGATAGATTGGAGGCATAGCAGATGGAGGGAACAGCAGAATTGTTCACAGGATTTGCAGAGAGGATTGCAAGAGAAAAAGGAACACAGCAGGAAATGATGCGCGAGGGAGATTATATCGAGGACGGTCTTATCCATTGCGGAAAATGCAGAGGGAAAAGACAGACCAGAGTAAAAAATCCCCGGCGGTGATGGGGCAACCATTACGGTTCCTTGTATCTGTAAATGCGAGGCAAAGGCAGAAGAGGATAGAAAGAAGCAGGAAGAGGCCAGACAGGAATTACAGCGCATGGAACGCCTGCGGTCAGCAAGTCTTATTGAGAACAGATTGAAAAACGCCAACCTTGCCACATTTCAGCAGAACAAAGATAATGCACAGCTTTATAAGATAGTCAGAAATTATGTGCAGAATTTTGACGAGATGTACAGGAACAATCAGGGGTTACTTCTGTATGGTCCAGTTGGAACCGGCAAGAGTTATGCTGCCGCTTGCATTGCAAACGAACTGCTGAATCAGAAAATACCGGTAATAATGACATCATTTGTAAAAATATTACAGATGATACAGGACAAGCAGGTGGAGGAATCAGAGCTGATAGCAAGGCTGAACAATGCAAAGCTGCTTATCATCGATGATTTAGGAACAGAGCGCAATACGGATTATGGACTGGAAAAGGTTTACAACGTGATAGACAGCAGATACCTCGCAGGAAAGCCGCTGATTCTGACAACTAATTTGATGTTGACGGATATGAAAGAAAACATGGATACGAGATACAAAAGGATATATGACAGAATTTTTTGCGATGTGTTTTCCGCACAGAGTAGCCGGGGCATCCTGGAGGATGAACCAGGCGGCGGATAGATACGATGAGATGCGAAAGAGATTATTGGAGGATTAAGCGATGGAAAAAGTAGCGGAGTTGATTTGTTCAACAGTGGAGGACCGGTCAATCATGACTGGAATCCTGGTAAAAAACGGATACACAGTAGACCGGGCAGAATCCCTAGAAAATCAGGGAAATCTTATGATTACACCTTGAAAATATACAGAGAGAAAGAGGAGGAAAAGTCATGAGCTTAGAGAAAAAGATATATCGGGAGTGGGCGTTTACAGGAAACGAATCGGAAAAAGCCAGTATCAATCGTGAAATTTACAAAGAACTTTGTGAAAAGTACAAAATTTCAAGATATGAAGTGGAGAACCCGGATGATTATGACATCGTATTAAAAAAAGAACGGCCGGATATAATCATTCAACCTATGCAGTCATTAAGAATAACACAAATCTGTCGCAGTTGGAGCTTGCCTTGATTTGCGATGATGGAAACCTTTGCTTTGGTTACACAATGAAGGGTTCACTGTTCTATATTTTTGAAGATTAGAAAGGCGATGAATCAATGATACTGGAAATAACGGAGGCTGGCGATATGAAATCAATCAAATTTACAGTACCTGGAAATCCGTTCGGAAAACAGCGACCAAAATTCGCCAGAATGGGTACATATACAAAGACTTACACGCCAAAAAAGACAACACAGCATGAAAAAAGAGGTTGCAGAGTGTTTCCTGGAAGTTGCCAGAGGCAGGAGATTTAAGGAAAAGGAGCCTCTTGATATTCGCATCATAGCATATTATCCGATACCACAATCAACCTCAAAGAAGCGGCGGAAAGAAATGCTTGAGCATAGAATCAGACCAACAGTGAAGCCGGACCTTGATAATGTGGCAAAGCTCATATATGACGCGTTGAATGGCGTAGCGTGGTATGACGATAATGCGATTGTAGATACGCAGGTGCGAAAGTTCTATTCTGATACACCAAGGGTGGACGTATTCATCCGGGCAGTGGAATAGATTTTCAAATAAAACATAGGAGGATTCAAACAAAATGAGTATTTTAAAATTACGAGGAAATGACACTGGAAAGCGATACATTCCAGGCGGCAAGAGAAACATTCAATCTGATGATGCAGAAGTTATTCAGAAAGATGGAACAGTCTGATATGGACGAGGGAAGTATCGACCTCAAAATCAGCATCGAACTGAATGAGGATTTCGTACCGCAGGAAGATGGAACAACGGTAAGAATCAAAAAGCCTCTTATCAAGCATAAGATTTCCACCGTTGTGCCGGTAAAGGACAGTGCGGACGGTAAGAGAGATACAGGAATGTGCCTGGTATATGATGAAAAGCTGAAACGATATGTGCTGAAATATGTTTCTACCGGAGGACAGATGAACATTTTCGATATGGAGCAGCAGGCAGAGAACGATGCAGATATTGTGGATAGTGAAACACCAGCCGTTGAGGGACAGCCTACATACTTCCTACCGGACAATCAGGCGAATGAGGAATCAGAAGAGCCGCAGGAGGAAGAGCAGGACGGCGAATCAGACGGTATGATGACCGTACCTGATAATGTGGATGAGGAAACAGATACCGACGTTCCTAGCGGCGATTACGATAGCACAGACGATAGTGGTATGCCATACCATTCAGCGAGGGCGATGATGATTACCCATACGATGACCCGATGGAGGAATAGAGATGTTCAAGAGAGAAAAGAGAATGCATAGCTTTATTATCAGAGCACAGGAAATCCTTGCAGATGGAAAAAAGAGAAGAATCGGCAAAGATGGTCATTCAGGGGTTACAGTATTACTCCAATAAAATTATCGGAGCGGTACAGCCATATTCCAAAGCGGATGCAACTCTGTTGGTAATTGCGTTGAGATACCTGGCAGACCAGGTGGAAAAGAAAAACGGTTGCGCATTGGCAGTAAAAGCATTAAGCAAAACCATTGAATTTCCTGAACTGGAAGAGGTCGAAAAGGTAAGGAAAGCAACAGAGGGTTTGAGCAAAGAAAGTGAATAATCAAGATTCAAGCCTTGGAAAGGAGGCGATAAAGGATGAAAAAAGGCGAATCGTGGAAATTTTGGAACCTGTGCAAAATGCCGCCAGCAGATATTATGGATTAAGACCATAAACGGTAAGAATATGCCAGTAAACGCAAGGCTGATAACATACCGGGTTCCGAAAGAGGGAAAAGGAAAAGAGAGAATCGTCACACCGAACGGTGAAACGGTAAGCGCGGAAATTGTACAGCCTGGGACGCAGGATGCCACCGGCGTAGGGTACATTTCACATTTTGCCACTTGCCCGGTTGCTAATATGTTCCGCAGAAAATAAAAAAATAGAGCCTCTTGCAATACGATGATTGACAATCGGCTCATAAAAAACACAAAAACTACTGTCATTTTATTATGACAATTCCGAAAAGTCAATCTGTAATTGTAGGAGGTCAGAGAAAGTGGGAAAAGCAGAAAGAAGAGTATCACTCACGAAAGAGGAAATAAAAGCACTCTGTGAGGAGGCTGCCGATAAAGCAGTTGAGAGAAGCGAAAAGGCAAGAAAAAAAGAGTATTGCGCAGGAAAAGAAAACCCTCCTGTATAATACCAAAAAGCTGTTAGAGAATTACACGAAGCTGAAAGACTATGCAGAAAAAGGCAGTCTGCACTATTGATGAGGCAGAGCAGGTGGATGAGAGCATCGTAAATATGGATGTTCTGTACGGATTCAGAATCTTTGATGAAGATAAAACGTTACATAGGCAGTTAAAGGGAATCAATGCAGTAAAATTTATGCTTGCACACGTAGACCGGATGCTGGAAGTGTACCAGAGAGAGTGCGAAACCTCATCGAATGAGATTATACAGCGCAGATGGAAAGTCATTCAGATGATGTACCTTGACAGAGAGAAAAAAAAGAAGAGCACAAAGGAAATTGCGGAATTTTATAACATGGAATTGTCCACAATCCAGAAAGATGCAAAAGAGGCACGAAATGACCTGACGGTGCTATTTTTCGGCTTAGATGCTATGATTTTGCATGATTTTGGGAACCCGATGGATAAATAAAAAACCGTTCGGTTTATTTTGAATCCGTTTTTTTTTCCTTTGACCGTCAATTCGACCGATGATATAGTGTATGGTGCAATCAGAAGAAGTTTTGATTGTAAAGAATGTGGCTGCTGTACTCGTTCTTTTTTCTCGTGTGGCAGGAGAAATACCTGCCACGCTCCTAAAATTAAATATCAGTAACATGAAAAGTCATATCTGAACATGGTATGGCTTTTTGTTTTGTCCGGAATGAGGAGCGCAGAGGATGAACAGACGCAGGAGCCGGGGAAATGAAAGGAGCGAGGCAATAAATGAACAGCAGCATTGAAATTGTCATGCGGAAGATTGGAGAACTGAAACCGTATGAGAATAACCCAAGACATAATGATATGGCGGTGGATGCAGTAGCAGCATCTATTCAGCAGTTTGGATTCAAAAATCCAGTTATCATTGACAAAGATGGAGTGATTGTCGCAGGACACACCCGATATAAAGCGGCAAAGAAGCTGGGAATCACCGACATACCATGTATCAGTGCAGATGATTTATCGGACGAGCAGATTAAGGCGTTCCGGCTGGCAGACAACAAGACCGCAGAGCTGGCAGAGTGGGACGAGGACTTACTGGGAAAAGAAATGCAGGGAATCATAAACATTGATATGAGCCAGTTCGGATTTTCTGTTGGGGAGGATGAACTGGGAGAGGAGATGCAGGACGATAAGTACACTCTGAAAGTCAAAATACCGCAGTATGAAATTACAGGAGAGTGCCCGGAAATATCTGATATGCTGGATAGCAGCAAGGCGGATGAGCTGATACAGGAAGTTGAAGCCACAGACATCCCGGAGGAGATAAGGGAGTTCCTGATACAGGCGGCACGCAGACATAATGTATTTAATTACCGGAATATCGCAGAGTATTACGCACACGCAGAGCCGGAAGTGCAGAAATTGTTTGAAAAGTCCGCACTCGTAATAATTGATGTGAATGATGCCATAGCAAACGGATATGTGCAGTTGGCAACTGACATCACAGACATTATGGAGGGCGAAGCCGATGAGGAATGATTTCGCAGTTTTCATACTGACACATGGGCGAGCCGATAATGTGGTTACGGTTCCTGCAATTAAAAAGGCAGGATATACCGGTAAGATATATTTCATCATAGATGATGAGGACGAGCAGGCAGAAGAATATAAAAAAGAACTTCGGGGCAGACCGAGTGATTATATTTGATAAGCAGGCAGCATATGACCGGGCAGATACGATGGATAATTTCAACGACCACAGGGCAATCATTTATGCTCGCAATGAATGTTGGAGGATTGCGGAAGAACTGGGGCTGAAATACTTCTTGATGCTGGATGATGATTACAAAAGCATTGATTACCGGTACGAGGAAGATGGAAAGCTGAAATATAAGCCATCGCATGATTTTGACAGAGTGTTTGAAGATATGATTCAGTTCCTGGAGGTGTCGGGAGCTGATACAGTGGCATTTTGCCAGGGAGGAGATTTCGTTGGAGGAGTAGACGGAGGAAACTTCCACAAAGGATTATTACGAAAGGCGATGAACAGTTTCTTTTGCAAGACAGATACGCCGATAGAGTACAGGGGAACCATGAACGAAGATGTTGTGACATATACAACATTGAGCAGCCGGGGACACCTGTTCTTTTCAAATACACAATATTGCGTGGTGCAGTTGCCAACCCAAAGCCTGTCGGGAGGAATGACAGATGCGTATAAGGAGGGCGGCACGTACCTAAAAACCTTTTATGCGATTATGAGTATGCCGAGCGCTGTAAAAGTCAGCATGATGTATACCACGCACAAGAGAATACACCACAGGATAAACTGGGAACACACAGCCCCGAAAATCCTGAATGAAAAGTGGAGGAAAGAGAGAAAGGAGGATACCTAGAAAATGGAGAAAAAACATAACAGGCGAAAAGATGCTAAGCCATATAGACAGGATTGCAGGGGAAAAGAAACCCATAACAGCAGATATATTCCTCACAAATTATTGCAATAACAGATGTCCCTATTGCACCTACGGACGGTGGGAGCTGGATACAGGGGCGCAGGCAATGAGATATGAGGATTTTATCACATACGCAAAAAAGACTGGCAGTTATGGGCGTACAGGGATTTATACTGACCGGTGGAGGAGAGCCGACCATCAATCCTGATTTTGAAAAGATTGCAGGATGGCTTACCGAGAACAATTTCCAGTGGGGAATAAATACGAATTTCAATAAGCTGGTAAAGGTCAAACCGAATTACTTGAAAGTGTCCCTTGATGCGTACAGCAATGAAAGCTATGAGCAGTTGCGAGGCGTGGCGGCATATGAAACAGTCCGGGAGAACATAAAAGCGTATGCAGCATGGAAAAAAGAAAACAGTCCTGGCACATCTCTTTGGAATCCAACAGCTTGTAAAAGAGCCGGAGGATGTAAAGAGATTTTACGATGCAAATAAGGACCTGGACGTTGACTACATGGTTTTCAGACCAGTGGAAAGCACCGCAGGAAGTTACTACAGGGATGAGAGGAAAAAGAGAGATGCGGAGGAAATAAAGAAAATCGTATCGGATATGGCGATGGATGATGAAAGGGTGACGCTCAATTTCAAATGGGGATTACTCGACAGGCAGGAAGAGAGATGCACCGCAAGCTGGGCGCAGATGGCTTTAAATGAAAAAGGCGAAGTCATGTACTGCTGTCATAAGCCGTATCAGATTATAGGTCATATCATGGACGAAGATATTCTGGCAAAGAAAATGGCGGCGGTAACGGATATGTCAATGTGCGACATACCTTGTAGAATGACAGCCCCTAATCTGGAGGTCAAAAAGATGGAGCAGGCGAGAAAGGACGCTTGCTTTATTTAATTTTATCGGAGTTGAGAACGAAGCGAGGTGGTGGCATTGGCAAATGACGAAAATCTGATACCTATGAACCGCCGAACAAAGAGCGAGCAAAGAAAAATCGCCACAGCAGGAGGTAAAGCATCCGGGGCAGCGAGGCGTAAGAAAAGGGATATGCGAAAGGCAGCCGAAATGCTGTTGAATATGCCGGTATCGAATAAGCAATCGACCATGAAAGCCACGCTCACAGCTTTAGGGATTGACGAAGAGGATATGGACTACAGTATGGGAGTGATGGCGGCAATGTTGGTGCAGGCGGCGAATGGAAATGTAAATGCTGCAAAGTTCCTAAGAGATACCGCAGGGCAGAACCCAACGCAACAGCTACAAGAAAAAAGAATTTGCATACCGGAAGAAACAGGACAGAGAGGCAAAGAAAGCCGAAGAGGATGGAGGCATGACCGGTGGAACGCCAGTAGAAATATATCTGCCAGAAAAGGAGGGCGAGGACGATGAGTAATATCAAAGTCATACGGCCGCAGAAAGGACCGCAAGAAAAAATTCCTTTCAACAACAGCAGATATTGCTATTTACGGTGGAGCCGCAGGAGGCGGAAAGTCATACGGATTGCTGATTGAGCCTTTGAGGTATAAGAACAACAAACGGTTTGGTGCTGTAATATTCCGACACGAATATAAGCAGATATTCAACCAGGGCGGCTTGTGGGATACGAGCAATGACGTATATGGAGATATAAAGGGAGCCGATGGAAGATACAGCGCAGGTATGTGGAAGTTCAAAAACGGTATGACAGTTGCATTTGACTATATCAACCGAGATGATGATTTGCAGAAATGGCAAGGTTCGCAGATAACCATGATAGGATTTGATGAGCTTACCCATTTTTCCGAGAAACAGTTTTTTTATATGCTATCCCGAAACCGTAGTGTTTGCGGAGTAAAGCCATACATGAGAGCAACTTGCAATCCAGATGCGGATTCGTGGGTTGCTGATTTTATTTCATGGTGGATAGACCAGGACACCGGCTATCCGATAAAGGAACGTTCCGGCAAGAAGAGATGGTTCGTCCGCATTAACGAAACTGTTATGTGGGCTGCCACAAGGAAAGAGGCTGTACAGATTGCCCTTGATGCCAATATAGGCGAGGAAGAGGCAGAAACAATGCCGAAATCTGTCACATTCATTATGTCCACGTTGGATGATAACAAAATCTTGATGAAAGAAAACCCAGGATACAAAGCCAACCTGTTAGCATTGACGGAGGTTGAGAGAAAGAAAGCTTCTCCGAGGCAACTGGAAGATTAAGGCAGCCGCAGGCTTGATGTTCCGCCGCACAAAGGTAAATATGCTGGAAGAATTACCGACAGACGTTATCAAGTGGGCGAGAGGCTGGGACCTTGCGGCAACATCTGAGGATGAAAAGGGAGACCCGGCATACACAGCCGGTGTTCTTATTGGCAAGAGGAGGAACGGACGTTATATCATTGCCGATGTTATCAATAAAAGACTTAGCTCGGCAGATGTCCGGGAGATAATAAAGCAGACCTGCATTACCGATAGGGCAAAGCACAAAAGAGTTTTCACAAGACTTCCGCAAGACCCAGGCCAGGCAGGTAAAGACCAGGCACAGAGTTTTATGAAGCTCTTGGCCGGTTTTACTGTTAAGTGCATCCCTGAATCCGGGGATAAGGTTACAAGAGCAGAGCCGTTTTCTGCACAGTGGTTAGGACTTGAGGGAATGGATAAAGGCAACGTTGATGTGCTGATAGCTCCCTGGAATGAGATGTATTTCAACCAGGTTGAGAGTTTCCCGGAAAGCAAGTTCAAGGATATGGTGGATGCGAGCAGTTCGGCGTTTACAGAACTTGAAAGCGGAAATACATATTCCGCACCTCCGACAGATGGAGGATTGAGCAAAGAAAGTTACTGGCGAAAGTGAGGTGGTAAAGATGGCCGATAACAAAGAAATTGGACGAATAGGACAAAGGCGATATGGTGGAGTGATTTACGAAGAGTTCCTGCATGAGCTTAGAGGAAAACGAGGGATAGAGGCTTACAGAGAAATGTCTGAAAATGACGATGTTGTAGGCGCTATCCTTTTGCTATCGAGATGTTGGTTCGACAGACTGATTGGAACGTGGAACCTGGAGGAGATAGCCAGGCAGATATTGATGCGGCAGAGTTTGTCGAAAGTTGCATGAATATGCAGAACACATGGATTGACACCATATCAGAAATCTTGTCATTCCTCACATTCGGATGGAGCTATCACGAGATTGTTTACAAACGAAGAATGGGGAGGACAAAAGACGGTAGAACACGAAGTAAATATGCAGATGGGCTTATCGGATGGAGAAAACTTCCGATACGAGCGCAGGAAACCCTTTACCAATGGGAGTATGACGATGAGGACAATCTGAAAGGAATGACGCAGATGCCGCCTCCATCTTACAACCTGTACACGATTCCGATTGAAAAGGCATTGCTTTTCCGAACCAAGAGCCGAAAGGACAACCCGGAGGGCAGGTCTATTTTGCGTAATGCGTACCGTTCCTGGTATTTCAAGAGAAGAATACAGGAGGTTGAGGGCATCGGTATTGAACGTGACCTTGCAGGACTTCCGGTAATATATGGACCGTCAGATTTAGATATCTGGAATCCTGACGATGAGCAGGCGCAAGAAATCCTGAACGGATTACAGACGCAGGTTAGGAACATCCGCAGGGATGAGATGGAGGGCGTTGTTCTTCCAGATGGCTATAAACTGGAACTATTAAGTACCGGAGGCAGCCGACAATTTGATAAAAACGCAATCATCAACCGCTACGATACCCGAATTGCAATGACGGTACTGGCGGATTTTATATTTTTGGGGCATGAGCAAAACGGCAGTTGGGCGTTGAGTTCCGATAAAACGGAGCTGTTCTCAATGGCGTGCGGAGCATTTCTTGATATTATCTGCGAAACATTCAACAGCCAGGCAATCCCGGCTTTGATTGATATTAACGGAGAGCATTTCAAGGGCATCACAGATTATCCCAAAATGACGCATGGGGATATTGAGGATGCAGACATCACGAAAGTTTCTGCATTTATCAAAGATATGACCGGTATCGGTGTACTGGTTCCCGATGATGGTTTGGAAGATTACATTAGACAGGTGGGACATTTACCGGAGAGAACATCTGACACAAGAACACCTGATGAGGTAAGAGCAACACAACAGACGCAGAACCAACCGCCAGAAAGCGCAACGGCGGCAGGGAAAGAGCCAAAGGATGGCGATGGAGAAATACCCAGTGACATTACTGAAGCTGCCAAACGGCGGCTAGGGAGGTACTAATCATGGCAATATTGATAAGACCTGGGAAGAGGTTCAGAAAAGCCAGAGCCGGTAACGGTGCGGAAATCCTGAAAGAGTTGGAGGATTATCTGAAAACAGCCAGTTCAGAACCGGTTGAGCTGTTATGCGGATTCTGGAAAGACCAGTCCAATGCCATCACGTATCAGGAATTAAGACAGGCAGTGCTTGATGGAGAGCTGGACGAAAAGACAGCCGATGAATGGATGCAGGACTATTCTTTATTGGTGCAGGGAAAACTCAACGGTATGTGGCAGAATGCGATTATAGCCGGTTCCACAAGCCAGCCAATAATCCAGGCTCTTGCAGATATGGATTATATTTTTTCAACGAAGCAGGTTCTTGGATGGATACAGGAAAGAGGGGCCGAGCTTGTGACACAATGCACTGATACGCAGAAAGAGGCAATCAAGGTATTCCTGGAAAGGACAGTTCGGGAAAGACATTCGGTTGATGAACTGGCAAAGATGATTCGCCCCTGTATTGGGCTGACGAAAGCCGCAGGCGCAGGCAAATCTCAAATATTACGAAAATATGGTCAAAACTTTGAGAGAACAGCATCCGAGGATGAAAGCAGAAAGCATCCAGAAGAAAGCCAGGACAGCCGCAATGAAGTATGCAGAACGTCAGCACCGGCAGAGGGCGGACAATATTGCACAAACGGAAATGGCATACGCTTACAACAAAGGGAGCTGATGAGAGCGTGCGACAGGCGCAGGAACAGAAACTTATAGGCGAGGTCATAAAGAGATGGAGCACATCAGGCGATGATATGGTGTGCTCTTTGTGTAGTTCTTTGGAGGGTGTGGAAATTGGCATGGATGAGGAATTTTCTTTCAAGGGAATAGGAACCAAAGTTACAACCGACCTCACACCACCAGCGCATCCGAGATGTGCGTGCGCTATTGAGTACATAGAGGTCACACCTGATAAAAATAAAAAGTAGAGGAGGCGAGGAATCATGCAGAAGTTTTCGGAGCTGATAAAGAAATCAACGGAAGATGGAGTCGGAAAGAAGAAACCGGCAGTGCAGAAAGGGCGGTTCAAGATTGCAAAATCTGATGATGATAAGATGCTGGCGTTTGGATGGGCGAATGTATCCATCACCGCAGATGGGGAATTGATAGAAGATTACCAGGAGGACATCATCGAACCGGAGGAACTTGAAAGTGCTGCTTACAAGTTCGCAGAACTGTACCGGGAGGGCGGAGAGATGCACGAAAGAGGCGGAGCCGCAGTCCTTATCGAATCGGTGGTATTTACCGAGGAGAAAATGAAAGCAATGGGAATCCCGGAGGGCACGTTGCCTGTCGGATGGTGGATTGGCTTCAAAGGTGCTTGATGAGGATGTCTGGGAAAAGGTCAAGAGCGGCGAATACCCGATGTTCTCCATTGAGGGAGAAGCAGAGCGAGTGGAGGTTGAGGAAGAATGACAATACTTGCAGGAATAGGGATTTTTCTTTCCGGTGTGGCTGTTGGGATGGTTTTAATATCCCTAAGTGCAGTCACAAGAAAATATTTCGATGAAAAATAATAACGGTAATACAGGGAAACATCCGAAAGGGTGTTTTTCTTGCATTATAAAGAATCTTTAAGAAAGGAGCAGAGCAATGGCAACAAAATTGAAAAACCTCAAAATCACAAAAGTTGATTTTGTGGACGATGGAGCCAATCCAGAGGCACACATCCGATTGTTTAAGAGCAAAGACGGAGTGGAGCCACCACATGACGAGGGAGCAGAGAAGAAACCGAATATCTGGAAACGTTTGATTACGGCAATCACAAAGGCCGCAGGGAGCGAGACGGATACATCGGAGCTGGAAAGCGTGATAGATGATATTCAGAAGAGTTCGGAGAGCTTCGGAGAAAGAATAGCCGAAGTCAAAAACCGAAAGATTGCAGATGAAATCTGGGATATCTGTTACGCTCTTCAATCTTCTCTGTGTTCCATTCTGAATGATGAGGAAATGGATGGAACCAGTGCAGCAACAGCAATGCAGGAAAGCCTTGACGAGTTTTGCGAGTTTACAAAAGATGCAATCTCGCAGTGGTCCAGTGGTAAGGCAACCAACATTGTGAAGAAAGAGGAGGTTACGGCATCAGACCTGGCGATGATGAAATCCATCCGCAAGAGATTGGATGATACCATCGAAAAAGCAGAAAAGGCGCAGGATGAGCCTGGAACCGGAGAACCAAAGAAAAAAAGGACCAGAACAAAAATCAGAACGATGCGAAAGGAGCAGAAGAAATGAAAATTGACAAGAGCAAACTTACACCTGCAGAACTGGCTTTCTTACAGTCCATTGAGAAGCGTTACGGCGAAGAGGAGGTAGCCGCAGGAGCAGAGGGCGTAACTCCACTGGCGCAGAATCCGGAGGAATACCGGCAACAGAGGTCGGTAAATCCAATACACCGGCGCAGGGAACAGATGGCGGAGAAGATATCTACAAGGGTATGCATCCGGCAGTAAGAGCGGAACTTGAGAACTTAAAGAAGTTCAGAGAGGCAACAGAGGAGCGTGAGCTTGAGGACGTTGCCAAAAAGTATGAAATCATCGGAAAGAAGAAAGAAGAGCTTGTACCGGTACTCAAAAGTCTGAAAGCCGCAGGAGGCACAGCATATACAGATATGATTGCTGTACTCGATGGAGCGGTTGCAGCCGTTGAGAAGTCCGGTGCTTTTACTGAAATCGGTAAATCCGGTGGAGCTGGCACAACAGATGGCGCAGCATGGTTAAAGGCAGAAACCCAGGCGGCAGAGATTATGAAATCAAAGAATGTGACAAAGGCACAGGCACTTGATGAAGTATTCCAGAATGACCCGGAACTTGCAGCAGAATGTGAAAAGGAGGAGTAAGACATGGCAGATTATTTTGGCACAAGCATCAATGAAAGCCCGACTATCGTGTTAGAGGCTGGAAAAGACATTGAGGGCGCACAGGGAATTGCCCTGGCAATCAAGAATGGTAAGGCTGAAAAGCCGACAGCCGGTGCAAATGTTATCGGCTTATCACTGTTTACGAATGATGAGAAAGTAAAGGCCGGTGATGATGTAGACATCCAGGTAAAGGACATCGGAAAGTGGATTGCCGGAGAGGCAGTTGCGGTTGGAGATGAGCTTACAACCAATGCAGAGGGAAAGGCAGTAAAAGCGGCGGCAGGTAATTTTATTACAGCAGTTGCCCTTAGTGCAGCAACAGAAGCAGGTAGCGTGGTAAAGGTTCAGCTTATTAAGGCTGGCTACAAACCGAAAAGAGTAAGAAAGAGGAGGACTATAAACGATGGGTAACACAAGAGAAGTAAACGGAAATGCGGCGATTCTTGCGAGAATCAATAAGGGATGGAAACCTAACCGCTATTTAACAAACATGAGCATGGCTTATTTTGCTGACCCGAAAGACCATGTTGCAACCAGTATTTTTCCTATTTGTCCGGTGGATTTTTCTACCGGATTTTATTATGAATTTCTGAAAGGCGACCTTGCAAGAGATAATGTTGCGAGAAAGCCGGCTTTCGGTAAAGTATCACCGGCAAAGATGGGACACACTGATAACAGCTACAAATGCGTTGTAGACCAGATTATCGTAGGCGTAGACCAGATTGGAGCCATAAACTATCAGCGTGCAGGAGTACCGGCATCCATCGACCCAAGACGTAGCAAGGTACGTTTTGTATCAGAACAGCAGTTGCTTCACCTTGATATTTTATTCGCAGAGAGCTTTTTCAAGACAGGAGTTTGGGCGAATGAGTTCACTGGTATTTCATCTGGTACACCGAGCGGCAGCAAGTTCCTGAAATTCAATGATGCGAATTTCGACCCGGTTAATTTCTTCGATGCAAGAAAGAGAGAAATCAAGCTGGCAGGCAGACGTATGCCGAATAAGTTAAGCCTCGGCTATGATTCATTCACAGCATTAAAGAATCACCCGGACATCCTGGAGCGTGTGAAGTACACAGGCGGTACGGCAAATCCGGCAATCGTAAATGAACAGGTACTTGCACAGGTACTTGGATTTGAGGAAGTAAAGGTCCTGGAGGCAACATACAATGCCGCAGAAGAGGGACAGCCGGACGATATGAAGTTTGTATGCGAATCTAATGGAGCATTACTTACATACACAACAAATGCACCGGCTATTGATGAGCCGTCCGCAGGATATATCTTTACATGGGATATGCTCGGCAACGGAAACTACATGGCAACAGACCAGTTCGAGGGCGAGGGGTGGTACTCATTCAGAGTTCATCGAGGGCTTAATGTCTACGGATATGAAGAAAACCTCCGATGACCTGGCTTGCTACCTGTCTGCGTGTGTGTAAACAGTAAGGAGGTACAGCGATGAGCTATGTTTGTACAAAAAGCTCTTCGTATCAGTGGTGTTGATTATGCCCCTGGGGATGCAATCCCTGATGGGGCAATCCGCCCTGAAAGAGTAAGAGCATTAAAAACATCCGGCTTTATTGGAGAGCTTACAGAGGAAGTAGCACCACCGGCTGATAAGAAACCGGAGGAAAAAGTGGTTATCGAGCAGGTAACAATCCCGGTAAAGGCAGAAGATGGCAGAGAAATGGAGGTATCACTTGTGCTTTCAGGAGTTGTGAAAGTATTTGAGGTTATGCAGATGCCGGAAGAGGATGCTGTCAAAGAAATTGCAGGAATTGAGGATGAAAACATTCTTATTACGATTCATGCCACAGAGAGCAGAGAAGCGGTAAAAGCGGCGGCAAAATCCAGAGCCGTTGAATTAAGCACAGGCGGCGAGAAAAAGGCAGCCACAGGCGGTAAGAAGCCTACAAAGGGTAGTGCGAAAGACACAGACAAAGATACGGAGAAAAGTAAAGGCGGTGCGTGAATATGGCAACAGGAACTTACAGTTACAACCCGGCAGACCTTAAAGGAAACACGATGAGCCGTATGCGTTTTGAGCTTGGCGATACGATGGTACAGGGAGCCGAAAATACTTGTGCGGTAACGGATGAGGAAATCAATGCTGCCATTGAAATGTACCCGAAGTCATGGAAGAAAGCAAAGCTGATGCTGGTAGAGAGTATCTACCGGCGTTTTTCGTATGAGGTGGATACAAAGACAGGACCATTATCTTTGAGCCTACACGAAAGGGCGGAAACCTGGAAAGAGGCATACGAGGCATTGAAGAAAGAAGTCAAAGCCGAAAATATTTCCGTTCCGGCATTTGCAGGAAACGCAGGCAAGAAACCACCGTATTTCTTTACCGGTATGCAGGAGAATGAAAGGACGAGGCAGGGATGATAAATGCAAACATGATGTATTTAAGACCTGGCAACCTTTTCAAAGAATTTGTGATTGAAAATAACCGGCAGAAAGTGACATCCACCGGGCGAGTAGTGAATGACCATAAAGGGGACGGCGTAAAAACTCTGTATGGATGCCTTGCAGATGCAACCACAGAAACTGCGAAAAAAATAAGTCTACCGAGGACCATACCGTTACACATACGATTGTGCAGAGAGGAACACCTTTAGCGAAGAAAACTGATAAATTAGTGCTGGGAAATCGTGTTTTTTATGTTGTTGCAGTAGATGATACAGGAGGTCTTGGAATTTCCACCCTGTATTATGTCGAGGAAAGGGATGATATAAAAAATGACACCAGAACAGGCTCCTGATGGAGTAAGAGAAGCAGTCGAAAAAGAGGTAAAGCACATCAATCAGAAAGTCCGGTCAAAGGCAGCCAGGGTAAATAACGCATTGAGAAATGCAGAGCTGGAAGTGCTGAAAGGCCAGAGAGGCGGAAAAGAGATACCGCAAGCCGCATTCCAAACGTACCTACCAGGCATCATCACCCGGAGAACACCGGCAAGAAGAACAGGCGCATTGCGATTGCAGTGGGCCAAAGGCGTTGAGGGTGGTTCATCTGGAAGTGGTGGAGCAAAATATACGGCATACATCGAAAGCCAGGTCCCGTATGCAGGATATTTGGAAAAACGGTACAAGCAAAATGGCGGCAAGACCGTATGTGGAAAAAATCAAAGAAAAGGCACTGCCGGAAATAGAAAGTATTTTCAGCGAAAATAGCTGATAGGAGGCGAAGAGATGGAACTGATTACAGAAAAGCCAGTGAAGCAGTTCGACACATCCGCCATAGCGAAAGGCAATCTCATATATGCAAAGCATTCCTCATGGGATGCAGGAAAGAGTGGATTCGTTACAGGAGTGAACGGAAATGAAATTGCGGTGCAGTTTCATCCGGGCATTGGGAATGTGACGAATCATTTTTTATCCTGGCATCAGAGGCAGCCGCAGGGCAATGGGAAATCCGATGGTCTGTGGATATGTCCGAAGTATATGAGTACGGCATAACGCATGAGGAGGAGCCTGTCGAGAATGGAGGGCAGGAATGAAACTGGAAGAACTGATTCAAAAAAGATTTACAGAGCGTGAGGGATTAACAAAATTCCTTGCCAAGTTTGGAGATTACCCGGCGATATTCAGCCCGGAGGCTCCAAAGGATAACCAGAACTGGGGTACAGATGTTCATTATCCGAGGCTTGTATATAACTATGATATGCAGGCGGATGAGGAGCGGAAGAGCGCAGGAACATTGTCTGTATCGTTGCTATGCCAGAACACAGAGGATGCGACAGAGGAAGATATAACACCGGAAATGCTTGAACCGCTGGTTCGGGATTGTCTGAAAGATGTGTTGCTCCATTCCGAAGATGGAAAGCTGTATGCATTCGCATGGAACCGGACGGACGCATTTGAACTGGCAGAAAGCAAAACAGACCTTATTATCGGTAGCGATGTGAGGTTTGACATCCTGGAATATACAAGCCAGGAAACAACCGACCCGGACCCGGTAATGGCAATGAATAAGTTCGTAAAAGAACTGTATCCAGAGTGCATCGTGGTAGGGCTTGACCGTATGGAGGAAATTACAGAGGCTTCAAGAGAAACGCCTGTTATATATTGCAGGCTCAATAGCATGGAAAAAGTAGAGGAAACGAATACGGTTGTTTGGATGGATGGTAAACTTGCCATCCATATTTTATGCCCGGACACTGATATGAGGCTGAAAATGGCAGCCGCTATCACAAATGCGATGTCACTAGACGGAGAAGTCACAATGCTGGATTACTCACCAATGTTTATCCGCAAATTACAGATGGACAATAAATCTGATTACCTGAAAGACGGTCAGATTTTTGTAACAGGCAGATATGGTTTATTGCGATACAAAGCAAAACCACATCAGCTTAATAGAACCACGCAAAATTATTTTTAGGAGGTATGAAGATGCCAAGAACAAAAGCAGAATCCACAGCAGATGCAGTGGAGGAACAGAAAACCGATGCTGTCGAAGATACTGCACCGGTACAGGCAGAAGAGCCAAAAGCTCCGGCAGAATCCGAGTACACAATCGAGGAACTTGCAGACGGGGCAGGAAACATTTTCAAAGTCCAAAGAGAATGTGTTGTTGCGGCATTAAAAGTCGCAGGAGTAACAACGTGTACAGTGTCTAAAGCCAAAGAGCTTGTGGACGCATTCATGAAAAAAGGAGGTCAAATAAGATATGGCTGGAACTTATGTCTTAGGAGAAACAAAAGTCAGACCGGGAGCATATTTCAATATTCAGAAGAAAGGGACAGGACAGCAGAGTGGCACTGTAAGCGGTGTTACGGCTGTCCTTTTTCGTTCCGATTTTGGACCGTTAAATACTGCGGTTGAATTAAATCCCGATGATGGATTTGCAAACACTTTCGGTAATGGAGGCACAACAGATGCCATCCAGGAGGCAATCAACGGCGGAGCGCAGACAATTATTGCTTGCCGAGTTGGTAATGGAGGAACATCGGCAACTGCCACTCTGAACACAGCAGAGGGACAGGCGGCAGTAAAAATCACAGCAGCATATCCGGGAAAGAAAGCCTTTACCGTAACGGTAAGGGAAAAGCTGACAGACAGCACCCTGAAAGAGTGTATCATCTATGCCGGTGTGACAGAATTTGAGAAAGTCGAATTTACCGCAGGCGCAGGAGAAGCAAAAGCACTTGCAGATGCATTTGCAGCAACGAAGAAATTCAAAGCAGAGGTACAGTCTGGAAAAGACCAGGCAATCGTGATGAATGTATCACAGAACGCCTTTACTCCGGGAACCGACCCGCAGGTTACGAATGAGGATTACTCAAACGGATTTGTAGCTGTCGAGCCTTACGAGTTCAATACAATCTGTGTTGATACGGAGGAAACAGCAGTACATATCCTGATGCAGTCATTCATGAAACGTATTTTCGGTGTAGGTTCCCTGACACAGGGAGTTGTAGCAGAAAAGCATACTGTTGACCTGGAAACCAGAATGAGCCATGCGGCATCATTCAATGATGAAAAAATGAACTATGTTCTCAATGCTTATGTGAATGAGCAGGGCAAGGAGATTGACGGATACCAGACGGCGGCACGTTTGGCAGGAATGATTGAGCTTGCGCTTCAAATTCTTCCCTTACACATACTGTTGTGAGTGGATTCAGTGAAATCCTGGAACGCCTCACAAATACACAGATGATTGCTGCAGAAAAGAAAGGCTGCATCGTACTCAGCTACAGCAGCGCAAAACAGGTGTGGATTGATAATGCTATCAACACTCTTATTACACCGGCTGACAATCAGGATGATGGTTGGAAGAAAATCAGAAGAGTAAAGACCAGATTCGAGCTTATCCGCAGAATGAATGCGGCGGCAGATGCACTTGTCGGAAAAGTAGACAATGACAAGGATGGTCGAAGCACTGTAGTAAGCCAGTTACAGGCAATCGGTGACAATATGATTGCCGAGGGAAAACTGACAGCGATTACCGTTTCCGAAAGCGCAGTAAATGTGGCTGATGGGGACAGTGCTTGGTTTGATATTGACGTTGTTGACAAGGATTCTATGGAACACATCTACCTGTCTTATAGATTCCAGTTCAGCACAAATGCATAAGGAGGTAACGGAAGATGATTAACACAAGAGCAGCCGGAGATTCTCGTTTTGCGAGAACCGGTAAAGATGGAGCGATTTACAACGCTGACGGCGTGTTGCTGGCTACCGTAGACAGCTTCACAGCTAATGTAACTTATAACAATGCCGCATATTCCGTTTTAGGAAATGCGCAGGAGCTTGAAACCGCAAACACATTTAAGGTTGCCCTTACAATGTCCCAGGTTGTGGTTGAGGATGATGCTTTCATCCAGGAGCTTGTCGAGGCTATGGAATCACAGACAATGCCTGTATGGGATTTCCAGGGCGTGCTCAAGGGAAGAAACGGCACCGAGGAAAGAATGGTGTATCGTGAGTGCATTCCGAGTGGACAGGTTGATTTACAGAACATTACCGTCGGGGATGTTATCAAGAGAGCATGGAACTTTGCGGTCAACAGACCACCGAAATTACAGAACTTACTGGCACTGGGTTAAGAAATACAGTGCGATTCACCGGAGGGTGCCGAGATGGCATCCTCCATTTAATTTTAACAATATTTTTTGAAAGATGGAGGAAAAAACGATATGGCAGATACAACAAAAAAAGCAAGTGTACAGATTGTAAATGAGGAGCAGGAGAACATGGCAGTTACGGAAGTGGAAACAACTGAAGAGGAGAACAAAACCATCATCAGAATGAATGAGGATGATTTCATCCAGGGACTTATCAGTGCGGCTGATTATGCGAAAGATGATACACAGCGCATCGAAATTGCCAGAAATGGAAAGGTGCTTTTCGCATTTGAAATCAGACCGTTATCCGAAGAGGAATACAACAAGTGCAAGAAGAAACACACCAAGTACGTGAGAAACAAACAGTTCGGTATGAAGTTACCGGAGGAAACGAACACTGTCAAATTCAGAGATGCACTGATTTATACAGCGACGGTTGAAGCAGACCGCGAAAAGCTCTGGGATAACAAAAAGGTATGGGAAAGCCTTTAGAGCAAAAGACATCCAGATTATGAATGGTCTGGATGTTATCGAATACTGCCTGAAAGCCGGAGAGAAAGACAAGATTATTGAGTGCATCGATTCTCTTAGCGGATTCGAGGAGAATATCGAGGAAGTAGCAAAAACTAATTAAAGCCGGAGGAAAGACTTGTCTGTTGCATCACATATTCCAACGGACAGGAATTACACCGGATGAATTTTATAAAAAACCGCATGGAGTACAGGCGTTTATGCTTGCGTCCATGCGGATTTATTTAGAAAGCACGAAAGGAGGAGAGGAGGACGGCGGAAACAATACGAATTGAGATACCTATCGAAGTCGATGATAACACTGGTCCTGGTACATCGAGTGTTGAAAAGAACATGAACAAAGTCAAGGATGCAGCCGACAAAGTGAAAAGTTCTACCGACCAAATGAGTACATCTGCGAAAAAGGCAAATGATGAGGTTACAAAGTTTGACCGGTCGGCACAGAAAACACAGAAAAGTTTGTTGTCATGGGCGAAAGAAAAGTATTCGGTGCTGTTGGAGGCGAAAGATAAGATTTCGCCAATATTGTCAACAATCAAGGGCGGTCTTACCAGTTTTGGAAGAAAGACCTGGAGCGTAACGATGAAAGCAGTAGACCTTGCCACCGCACCGATACGAGGCGTAATAAACCTCCTAAAAAATCCAATCTTGCAAGTGGGGGCGGTTCTCGGTGTCAGTATCGGATTGAAAGATACGATTGATACATATAAGGACTTCGAGGCCGCTATGTCACAGGTCAAAGCAGTAAGCGGGGCAACCGGCAGTGAATTTGATAAATTAACAGCCAAGGCAAAGGAGATGGGAGCGACCACAAAATTTACCGCCACGCAGAGTGCAGAGGCATTTAATTATGGCTATGGCCGGATGGGATTCACAGCAGATGCTTGATGGTATCGAGGGAATCCTGAATCTGGCAGCCGCATCCGGGGAGGATTTAGGAACAACCAGTGATATTGTAACAGATGCGCTTACAGCGTTTGGCTTGAAAGCCAGCGATGCGGCGCATTTTTCAGATGTATTGGCACAGTCGGCGGCGAGTGCAAATACCAATGTTTCCATGATGGGAGAATCTTTCAAATATGTTGCACCAATCGCAGGAGCGATGAAGTACAGCGTCGAGGACACATCTCTCGCCCTGGGACTGATGGCAAATGCAAGCGTAAAAGGTTCGATGGCTGGTACATCCTTAAAAACAGCGTTGGCGAATATGGCGGCACCAACAGATAAGATGGCAACCGCCATGAAGAAATACGGAATCAGCCTTACGGATAGCAACGGAAATATGAAAACGCTGAAAGGCGTTCTTGATAATTTACGTTCAAGCCTGGGAGGATTATCTGAAACCGAAAAGACAGCAGCCGCAAGTACCATTTTCGGTAAAGAGGCTATGTCTGGTATGCTGGCAATTATCAATGCGACAGAATCCGATTACAACAAACTGGCTGAATCTATCAACAATGCAGATGGAGCCGCATCTAAAATGTCTGACACTATGCTGGATAACTTAGAGGGTTCAATCACATTGCTGCAATCAGCTATGGATGGAGTAAAAATCTCATTCGGAGAAAGATTATCTCCTTATGTGAGAGGCATTGCGGATTGGCTGACGGAGCAGATGCCGGAAGTTGAGCAGGGACTTAATGAGATGATGGACTGGGTAGACAGCAAAGTGGACAGAATGAAGAGGAAATTCAAAGAATTATCACAGTCGGATGAGTGGAAAAATGCGGATTTCTTCGGAAAAGTGAAACTTGCCTGGGATGATTTCATCGCAGAACCGTTCAGCGAATGGTGGCACAGCACCGGAAAGCAAAAAATCGCAGATATTGCAGGCGATATGGGAACCAGCATCGGAACCGGATTAAAGCTCGGAATACTAACACTTCTTGGAGTGGATGTTTCGGACACTTTGAATGAGGGCGCGAGCGTTGGGGCTTCGTTTGCGAAAGGATTTGCAGAGGGGTTCGATACAGATGCGATAGCAAGCAAACTGTTTGAGGGCTTCGGAAATATGGTAAAGAGCGCAGGAAAGTTACTTCCAGGGGAAAATCGGCAGATTTATCCTCCATTTTTTCTGCAATTATGCTTGCCAAAATCGCAGGTCCGGTTGCGAGCCTTGGCAAAGGTGCTTTCAGCGTAGGAAAAGCAATTTTCGGTAAAGATGCAACCACCGGAACATCACTGGCAGGAAGTATTGGAAGTTCAATCATGGGTTCAGCCGCAAAGGGAACCGGTCTGAAAGGACTTGGCGTAACGATGGGTATGATTGGAAACACTCTTGGTTCTGGAGCCACTACCGGTGCAGGATTGATTGCGGCAGGAACAGCCGGTACAGCCGGAGGGGTAGCCGCAGGAGCAACACTTGTAAGTGCAGGAATTGATGCGTACAAAGCATTGAAATCCGATGATAAAGCCGAAAAGTCAGCTTATGGAGAATCCGCCGCATGGAAAGCAGGGGAGTTGCCGCCGGAGCAGCCGCAGGTGCGGCAATCGGTAGCATTATTCCTGGTCTTGGTACTGCGGTAGGTGCCTTGGTAGGAGCAGGAGTTGGAGGCATTGCAGGCTGGATAAAGGGAAACAAGGTCAAGAAAGAGTATCAGGACAATGTGGAGGAGATGCAGAAAGAAGCTGAAAAAGCTCAAAAGGTATTCGATGCCACTGGATTATCAATCGACAAAGTAAGATTTGCGAATGATGATTTGAACGATGCAATGAATGACAGTTCCGTAACTGCAGAACAGCTTGCGTCATACATCCAGGAGGATGTTGCAAAGGTCGGAAAAGAGGCTTTCGGTAATATAAAGTTATCGCTTAGTGAAATCAAAGACCTTGCGAATAAAATCACGTTTGCTGATATGGGCGATGGAATCACAAAGTTCAATGAGGCAACGGAGAGCGCAAAAGAATCCTTATCATCGTTGGAGAGTTCTGTTTCCACGATGAAAAGGAAAACTGGAAAGTTGGTCTGGGTATGCAGTTATCCGAAACGGATATGGATGATTACAAAACATCCATTGATAATTTTGTGAAGTCGGCGCAGGACTACATCGAAAACAGCCATTACGAGGCTACAGTTGCCCCTAGAATTGCTTACAAACGGCGAGGGCAGCACAGAGGGGGGCTTGACAGTATGTATAACAACATGAAATCCCAGATAGAAGAACTATCGGGAAAAATTGAGTGATACAGTGAACATTGCCCTGGAAGATGGAGTTATCACGCTGGATGAATCGAAAGAAATCACAAATCTGCAAGAACAGATTACAGAAATTACAGAGAAAGTATCAAAAGCGCAGGAGGATGCATCGTTCCAGACCTTGAAAATCAAGTACGGAAATGGTGCAAGTCTTGATATTGATTCATTCAATCAGTTGCAGGAGGAGTTGCAGGCACAGGTAAGTTCTTTCAAAGAAACTTATGATAATGCGCTTACAGTAACCCTCACAAACCTTAATTTGCAGTTATCCGAGGGAGCTATCACGCAGGAGCAGTACGATGCGGCTGTACAGCAGGCTACCGATGGATATTACGCAAACATCAACGATATGGAGGTGAGAGTATCAAGTTTCAATCTGGATACGATAGCAGAGGCTTGGAATGATGAGCTTACCGGTATTATGCCGGATATGGAGGGTAGCGTTTCTGAAAAAATTGAACGCTGCTTTACAGACTGCATTATCAGAAAAACCGGATATATCAAGCTGGACCCAGGAAGATATGATGGGATGGCTTGGACTTGATGATATGACAATAGACACATCAGCTTTTGAAAACATCTATCAGGAGTTGGTGGCAACAGCAGAAAATATGGCACCGACAGCTAAAGAGGAAATCGTGCAAAGTCTGAAAGAATCCATCCCAACGATGGAGGAAGTCATGGCAGAGTACGGCCCGATTTCCAATGAGGCATACGAATCCATAGTAGAGCAGTATAAAGAGGCAATGAACAGCTCTTTTGAGAGTGCGGATTTTTCAGGTATCGGCACAACATTGAGTACGAAGATGAGCGATTCGATTCTGAATACTGATACGTCTGCATTCTCGACGGCATTTGCGGAGCTTGGAACAAAATCTGGAACCGATGCGGCAACAGCTTTCCAGGCTGCGGATTACTCCGGTGTAGGTGCGGCTGTTGGAAGTGGAATCAGCAGTGCTATTACAAATGCTGATATGGCACAGATTAACAGTGCGGTAGATGCGCTGAAATCAAATACGGATAGTTCCGTAAACAGTGCATTTGGCGCAGGAGTTTCTACAACAATGCCGGTAAGCGTAACCCTAGACTATTCACTTGTGAATCCGACAAAGACGTTCACGATAGGCGGTGGAGGAAGTGGAAGTACAACACTTACGGTATCGGCTCATGCAAACGGTGGTTATGTGAATGACAAGCAGTTGTCATGGGTTGGAGAAGAGGGACCAGAGGCAATCATACCTTTAGTTCCCGGTAGAAGAAACCGAGCACTGGAATTGTACAAAGAGGTTGGGGACATTCTCGGAGTACAGGCAAATGCGAATGGAAACATCATCGGAGAGGCAACACCTTTTAGTGGTGGAGCAAGAACGGTATCGGCTCATGCAAACGGTGGTTATGTGAATGATGCACTTGATATTATTGGTGCGCCTCATAAATCATATGAGGTTGAAACGCCTATGGAAAGTGTTATCAAAAATATAACTCCGTACAGCATAGGACAAAGTTCGATTGGAAGTACAGCAACAGAAATGTTTGCTTACAGCTCCATTTCGGACTTTTTATCTCTCAATGATAATTTGTTAGCCGAAGCGATTAGAAACGGAGCCGCAGGCTATAACGGATTCACAGAGGGTACAGAAAGCGATTCAGATACCGCAGATGAACCTTTGAGCAGTTCGAGCACAGTGGAAACCGGAAAGACAAATATAAACCTTAATATCCAGATGTCACCGCAGTTCAATATTTCGGATTCAGGCACCGGAAAAATGGATGAGGCAAGCATCATGGCAATTATCCGAAAGAACATGAAGTCAATGGCTGATGAACTGGGAGGAGAAATTGCTGACAGACTGGAACAGGTATTTTCAAATATGCCGGTAGTAAAGGAGGGGTAGGCGATGGAAATAAAACTGTTTGAAGCGGCTGATAAAAAGAAGTCGTTTACGTTCTCTTCGTTGCCGGAGAAGATAAGCGGCAACCTGGGAACAAAATATCAGAGTTACGATATTATCTCCCAGGGAGCCGTAAAAAGTGCCAAAAGGAACAGAGGTGGCGGAAATCTCATGGGATGCCGTTTTCTTCGGACCGGACAGAAAGAATCTGGCGGTTGTAAAGCGTGAAAGTTACCAGAAACCCGATAAATGCATTAAGCAGTTGAGGGAATGGCAGGAAAAAGGAACGGTGTTAAATCTGCTTGTGACAGATACATGGATTAACCTGGATGTTACGATTGATTCATTTGCACCTGACCCTTTTGGAGCTTATGGAGATGTAAGCTACAGCATTAAGTTCTCGCAGGCAAAAAACCTGAAAATTTATACAACTAATGAATTGAAGATTGCCGCCTTTGTAAAAAAGACCGTCCCAAGAAATACTCCAAGCCAACCGGCAGGCAGTAGTTATACGATAGTCAGTGGAGATACGCTGTGGGGGATTGCTTCACGGAAACTCGGAAGTGGTGCGAAGTGGACGAAGATTTACGATGCAAATGCTTCAACGATTGAGGCGGCAGCCAAGAAACATGGCAAAAGCAGTTCAGACCATGGTCATTGGATATGGCCGGGAACAACGCTGTCGATTCCGGCGGCATAGGAGGTGCGAAGATGATAGATTTATCAAAAATCGCATACCGACTTACCGTTATGGATAGTGGCGGAAAGCAGTATAACATAAAAGAATTTGGCACAGGTCGTGGCTGGGAAGAAAACAAAAATGAGATTTCTGTCCGAACTTCATTTACAGCAAAGAATGATAAGACATCTGCGGGGCGATTATCAGAGTTAATCAAACCCGGATGTCTTATTGGTATTTTTGCGAGTGATGGAGGAAAGCAGGACAGAGAAGTGGCAAGGGGAACGGTGCAGGAATGGAATCCGCAGGAGCAAAGCAGTTCCAATACCCTAAAATGCGTTGCATATGATTCTCTGTATGATTTGCAGAGGAGCCAGGACAACAAATTTTATTCCGCAGGAACCGGTACAAAATCCATTATGACCGGTGCATTTGACGAGTGGGGAATACCCACAAAAGGATATAGCGGACCGAATGTATCTCACGAAAAATGAAATACAGCAGTTCGTATGTATCTGATATGTTGCTGGATGTTTTGGACTATGCCTACAAAAAGGGCGGAGGAAAATTCATCATCCGGGCGGCGGAGGGGTATGCAGATGTGGTGGAGCGTGGCACGAACACAGATGTTTATGTGTTCCGGTGGATAACACAAAATCTATCAGCCAGTCAATAAGCACCGCAAGCCTTGTTACCAGGGTAAAGGTGCTGGGGCAGGCAGACGATGATGGTAATTCTCCGGTCGAGGCAACGGTAGATGGGCTTACAAAATACGGAATCCGTCAGAGAATATACACTAGAGGAAAAGACGAAAGCCTGGATGAGGCAAAAACAGCGGCGCAAAAAATCATTGACGAAGATGGTGTGATTGATGAAGAAATCACAGTACAGGCTCCAGATGTGCCATTCATTCGAAAAGGCGACTTGGTTTATATCATGATAGGTTCTGCACAGAATTATTATTTTGTGGTGGGAATCCGGCATGATTGTGACAATTACAGTATGACAATGGACTTGGAGCTTGCAAAGACCGAAACGGTAACACAGACAACAAAGAAAAAGGATTACAATGTCGGAGATATTGTGAATTTCAAGGGCGGTACGCATTATGTATCGTCCTATTCTGGTTCAAAAGGGTATAACGCCAGAGCTGGAAAAGCAAAAATAACAATCAAAAATGGTTCTGGAAAAGCTCACCCTTGGCATTTGATACACACTGACAGTGGTAGTAATGTTTACGGATGGGTGGATAATGGAACTTTTGAATAATGGGAGGCGATAACGTGGAAAATTTCGATGCGAATGCCGGTACAAATAAGCTGGCAAATGTTTTAAGTGACAGGATGCGAAGAGAAAATGATACATCGTTATGCCTGGACTTTGGAGAAATCCAGGGAAACGGCAGCCTCATTACAAACACTTTCCCTGTAGCAATTCCGAAAGGTCAATATTCTGTATGCAGACACGTAGGAGGATTATCTTTTACAACAAGCGGCGGAAAGCATGGAGGGCATTCAAGTGGCGATGGTTCACACAGTCACACGATTGCACCTCCAAAAATAAAACCTGGGGACAGGGTACTTGTGGCGTGGGTTTTGAATGAGGCCTGCGTTATAGATGTTGTAACAGGTTCGTAGGAGGTGGAACGATGGCAAACATTGTAACTGTTGCTGTTCCTGCGTTCATAGAAGAAAGTTCCGAATATGATACGCAATACAAACGGACGATGAAATGGAACCCTGAAAAAGGGGATTTCGTAAGAAATGCTGCAAACCAGGTTGTGGAATGCACCGGAGAAGAGGGCTACATGATTTGGTGCATGAAAGTATCCATGACAGAACGGTATTCCTGCCTTGCCTATTCCAATGACATAGGCGTGGAGATGGAGGATGCACTGGCACAGGACGATGAAAAGACAGTTGAATCAATGATAGAGCGAACCATCAGAGATGCACTGCTTGTAAATCCGAGGACTGAATGGGTGCGAGATTTCGAGTTCGATTGGAACGGCGATAGCATGAACTGCTCTTTCAAGGTTAAGGGGAAAGAGGGGACAAGGTATTTCAAATCAATATTTAGAACGGAGGTGGTAAGATGGCGCAACCAGAATTTCATAGACCGGAGTGCTTCGATGGGAGCACAACCGATGAAATACACGAGCGAATGATGGCGAGCTTGCCGGATGATATAGACGATATGCCTGCCGGATTTCCCTATGATTTCACAAGACCGGCGGCAGAGGAAAAGTCAGAGTTTATCAATTACCATCTGATAAGAGCAGTAATGCTTGCGTTTCCGCAGTATGCCTGGGACGATTGGCTTGACTTACATGGAGCACAGGTTCATGTAACAAGGCATGAAGAACAGCACGCAACCGGGAATATAACAATTACTGGTGCCGCAGGTAGCGTAATAGCCGCAGGCACCGTCTTTTGTGTACCGGCTATAGATGATAACCCTGCAATCGAATTTGCCACGAATGAGGAATGTACGATAGCTGGTGACGGTACCGTAACGGTATCCGTAACAGCAGTGGAAAGTGGCACCGGCTCAAACGTGGCAGCTCATACCGTATGTATTATGGCGAAGAGCGATAAGAACATTACAGGAATAGATAATGCGGAGCCTATATCTGGTGGAACCGCCAGGGAAGAGGACGGGGACTATTACGACAGGATATTTGCCGAATATGATAACAGCAAAACGTATCTTGGAAATGATAGCGACTTTATCCGATGGGCGAAAGAAGCTGGGGCAGGCGATTGTATTGTAGTTGCTGCTTTTGATGGTCCGGGAACTGTAAAACTAGTACTGGTGGATGGAAACGGACAGCCGGCAAACACAAAGCTGATAAATGATGTATATAACTACATTGTTTCTCCGAACGACCGCACACAGAGGTTATTACCTACAGCGTGCGCAAAGCTGTCATGCGTGGCGGCAACTACTGTAAAGATGAATTACACCATTACAGGATTATTGCTGGACGAATCGGCGGATAAATTGCGTGTGGAGGAGGATTTCAAAAAGTTGGTGCTTACCGTATATGGTGTAGCAAAAAATGAGGGAATGCTTCGATACAATGATGTGCGACCGCTGGTTACTTCCATTGAGGGGGTGGAGGACTTCGACACATTCCTGATAAATGGAAAGATGAGCAACATCAAACTGGAAAAAGAAGAATATCCGGTTACTGGAACGGTTGATTTCAGAAGTTAGGAGGGCGGACAATGACAGATGAAGAACTGGAACTATTTCCGACGAGTGAGAGCGCCCTGAAAATGTTGTCCTATGTGACACCCGGATTTTATGACAAATCTTATGTTGCCAAGTGGATGTACCAGGTCATGGGGCTGGAATATGACACAGCCTTAAAGCTGGCAGAGGAATTGCCATTGCAATTTTTCCCTGAAACAGCTACCTGGGGATTATGCTGGCATGAAATAAAATGGGGATTGCCGGTGCAGGAAAATCTTTCTTACCAGGAACGCAGACAGGCGATATACGAAAAGAGAGATTACCATTCACCAATGGCACCGTACATTATGGAACGGTACCTAGAAAATGTAACCGGGTTTACGGTGCATATAGCAGACTGCCACGATGCAGGACCATTGAAATATAAGCCGCCTCACCCAAATGTATTTAAGGCTTTTTTCAATGGCGAGGGTACACTGGATTCAAAGAAAGTAAAAAAGCTGCTTGATAGATTAAAGGAATCACATACAACATATTTCATAAACGATTATTCCATTTTTGAAATTGTGTTTTCTGAAAAAATTCATAGTCAGCGATATAAATTTGCTTTTTAAGATACCGTTCTGGAAAGGGCGGCGTTTTGATGGTTCCGAATTATTAAACGGCTCACATCTTATGGATGCGCTTATCGAATATGATTTGCGACTTGGATTGAAATACAAAGAGGGCGATTTCCAAATTGTGGAAACGCTGGATGTTGAGCGAATGACAGCAAGGGCGAAAGTTCCGCTATCAGAAAAAAATCCATATCGAGAAGCAGACTGTCAGTGCGAAAGCATTTAACTGGCAGTCTTTGTTTTTTGATGGCTCTGTTCCGATGGATGGAAACTTGCTGATGAATTATTGCAGAGCAGACAATAAGACTACGGCAAATATCAAAATACCGGTGGCATCCATTTCTGAAAGTTATGGAAATGCTACCTGCACAGTGAAAAGGAATCTGGCATATTTTGATGGTTCATTGAAAATGAACGGTTCAAGATTGCTTAATTCATTAAACAGAAAGGAGGCTATCTAAGAATGGCACAGAATGTAATTATTACAAAATCAGCCAGAAAGAAAATGGTACAGGCAAGAGCAGGAGCGATTACACTTCCTAAAATTGTCGGCATGGCATTTGGCTCTGGAGGAGTAGACAGCGCAGGAAATGTTATTTCTCCGTCTGAAACACAGACAGCACTGAAAAAGGAACTGCTCCGTAAGCCTATCAGCGGCTATAACTTTATCACAGAAACCACATGCAGATACGAATGCACGCTTGGAGAATCAGAGCTTGCCGGACAGTATATCAGTGAAATTGGGCTGTATGATGCCAACGGCGATATTGTTTGTATCAAGACCTTTACCAGAAAGGGAAAGGATAACGATATTGAAATGACATACACGCTGGATGATGTTTTCTAATCCGGCAGAGAGGAGGAAACCATGAAAGCATACAAACCGAGTTCCGCTACCTACAAAGACAGCATTCCGATAGTGGAAACAACCGACACAAACCATGCGGATAATGTGAACCAGGCACCGAAACAGCTCATTGAGAATGACATCGCATTAAAAGAGCAGATGGACGGATATGGATTTTCAGTTGTCGATGGCACGTTATGCGTAACCTATGAAAGTGAGGAATAAAAGAGATGAGCAAAATTACAGAACCGATGCTGTTGGATAAAACCGGTCAGCAGTTTCTTGGATTGATGGAGAAACAGAACGAATTACTCACAGCGATTGCCAGTGGGTACAATTACAAACCGACTTCCATTGCAGATGTGTTTGCAGTGGTTCAGTCAGGAAATGCAAGCCAGGTATTTAATTATGGCGACCATTATTTTACCATGGACCGACAAAGCAATCGGAAAAACATATGAGTGTCCGCTTGATGTGGTACATTTTGGAGATGTCACACTTGCGGATGGCGAAACTGTACCGGGAATGTTGGTACAGTGGCATTATGCAACGCCTTTTGGCGTGCAGTTCAACCAGTTCCAGGCGTTTAAGTATTGCGAGGAGCAGTTACCGGCAGGAACCTACAATGTCATTATCGGTGATACCTGGGGAAATAACTGCGTAAAGGGTAAAACATACCAGTTCACGCTTACGAAGCCTGTACCAGCGAAAGGACAGCTTGCAGGATTATACAGAGCACAGCTTACGGATATAACCGTTGGGCACAGAGTGCTATGCGTCAGTGGCTTAATTCGGGAGAGGCAAACGGTAAGTGGTGGACACCACAGCACAATTTTGACCGTACACCGGACCAGCTCAAAGAAAAGCATGGATTTCTTACCGGATTCGATGAGGAATTTACAAAGAGATTGAAAGCAACGAAAGTATCCACCTGGAAGAACACTCTTACAGACAATGGAGATACGGACGGTATTGAGGTAACTTACGATAAAGTATTCCTGCCGAGTTTGGAGGCAATGTCAATCAATCCGCAGAAAACTGGCGAGGATGATGTATGGGAATACTGGAAACGTGCATCCGGTATGGCGGAGAAAATGCAGCAGTATAAGACTTATCCGCAGATTCGTACATTTGCGATTGAGAATCACACTTCGCCGCAGAGCGTCCGCCTGCGCTCGGCTTATCGGGGCTCCTCGGGCTATACGTGGTATGTGTACTCCGATGGTAACGTCCTCGGCAACTACGCGTACTCGGCTAATCGCTGCGCTCCGGCTTGTTGGCTTTGCTAATCGAATAATCGTTTTAATCCCCGGCACCCACGGATGCCGGGATATTTTTTGAAAGGAGGAATCAAGATGGCAGTACCAGAGGGAGAAAGACGACCATGTAAGATGGACGTATTCATGCATGAGTTAGACCTTGTGACATATACGCTCCAGATTACAAGAAATGAGAAAATATTTCTTCCAGAATATAAAGGCTGCGTTACGGACGATATTGTGGAAACCGCAAAGAATATTTACATAGATTCATGGGACGCAAACAATATCAGAGTACAGAAACGTGGCGATAGCAACTGGGAGGAGAGGAGCCGTCTACAGTTAAGAGCCGCAAGAAATTGCAACAGGCTTTTAGCACTCATAGGCATCGCAAAATCCTCGTTTCACCTGAAATCAAAGCGTGTCAAATACTGGGTTGGTAAAGTATTAGAAAATCCGGGGAATGATACGAAACTGGAATGAAAGCGATAGTGAACGCTATGCCGTAAAACAACGGAAATAGTGTTTATTATACAGGGATGAGGACTGAAACGCAGAACGTCCGCCTGCGCTCGGCTAATCGGGGCAACTCGAACAATACGTGGTATGTGAACTCCGATGGTAACGTCAACAACAACAACGCGAACTGGGCTAATCGCTGCGCTCCGGATTGTGTGGTATTTAGGACATACGGCTGCCTCACAGAGGTGGTGCTCCGACCAATCTAACACAAGGAGTTCTTATCCTTGCCGAATGGCAAAACACCACTGTAGCGATGCAGTCAGCCCTTGAAAGGACTGGTACTGCTATATACGTTATGGACAATAATTCAAATTACGTGGATAGAGAAGAGATAATCGGTTTCGATGCCTTGTACGATTCAATGATGAAAAGTAAGAAAGGGGTTACCTGGAAAGGCTCGGTTGCTCATTATGTGCTTAACAGCATGGAGGAAACTTACAAATTGAGCGAAGAGCTTGAAAAGGGAACCTATAAAGCAAGGCCGACAACACAATTTAAGATAACATCACCGAAACCCAGGGACATAATAAGTACTTGCTTTCGGGATAGGGTATATCAGCGGAGTTTGAATGATAACGCTCTATACCCGATTATGACAAAACAGCTCATTCGTGATAATTGGGCTTGCCAGAAAGGAAAGGGAACGGACGATGCAAGGGATAGAATGAAAATATTTCTGCAAAGGATGTACCGGAAATATGGCACAGATTTCTATGGTTTACAATGCGACATTCATGGATATTACCCGAATATGAGGCATGACCTTACAAAAGAATTGTTCCGGGATAAACTGGACGATTGGCTGTATGAGCAGACTGCAACTGTTCTTGACGGACAGTACGCAGGGGATGTGGGATATAATCCTGGCAGCCAAATGATACAGATAGCCGGTATTACATTTCTAAGTGAGTACGACCATATGATGAGGGAGCAGACCGAAGCCGAGGATTACGGCAGATATATGGATGATTCAACACTGTTCCATCCATCAAAAGAATATCTGGAAAACCTAAAATTGATAAATGAGAAATACCTTGCAAGCAGGGGAATGGAGTACAACTCGAAGAAAACGAAAGTATTCAGCATTAAAGAGGGCTTTACATTCCTGGGATTCAAGTATCGGTTGACGGATACTGGAAAAGTTATCATGACAGTCAGCTCGGAGAAAGTCAAAGAAAGGCGCAGAAAACTCCGTAAGCTGGTGAGGAAAGCCAAAAGAGGCGAAATCACAAAGGCGAAAGTAGATGACTGTTATCAAGCATGGAGGAGCAATGCGAGCAAAGGAAATTCCTTTCACCTTATATGCCGCATGGACAAATTTTACAAGAGTTTATGGAATGACCAAGAAACGGAGGTAACTGACAATGAGAATTAAGCAGATGGACGGCAGTATTTATGATAGCCGGGCGAATGAAAACCTGCGTGCAACAGTTGCAGAGCAGGCAGCCACGATTGATTATCTGGCTATGATGGCAGATATTGATATTCCGACAGAAGATAAAAACGAAATGGGAGGCGTAGACGATGAGTGATACACAGAATATAGAACAGGCGCAGGAAGTACAGCACAGTCCTAAATTTGAGGACATCAAAGGTTATTATGACAGCGGATTCTGGAACGCCGCCATGGTAAAAAATGCTGTCAAGAAAAAGAGAATCACAGCAGAAGAATATACGGAGATTACCGGAAAGGAATACAAGTAAGAGGAGGAAAAAGCAGGTGCTTTGCAGAAGTCCACCTGGCATAATGCCTTATGAATAAAATATCGATACCGCCCTTGTCAGAATATTACAACTTTGACCGGTTGGAGGATGCGGCAAGGGAATTGCATCTGAATACAGAAGAGCAGGAGAATGAAGAAAAATTATTCAACCTGCATAACCATTTGATATGGCATTCGTACCGTCCTTTCGAGGATGCGCTTACGGATGCCATTTTCAGTGTTGTTATTCAGAAAATAATTGAGGATTACAACCTTACTCCGCAGGACGCACCGGCTGACTCCCGGGATTTGTTGGAGTTAGAGAAAGGAAGTATAGGACAATGGATTTATTTTCATTAGCCATCGCCATAGGGATTCCATCGGCAATCACAGGTTTTTTGCTTTTGGTGCTTGGAACACCACATGGAGAAGCAGAGAGGAGCGGGACAAAGAAGAACGCAGGAAACGCCAAAAAGAACAGGGCGAAAGAGAGCAGGCAAGAGAAAAGAGCGAGCTGTGCATTATCAACTGTATAAATGCTTCGCTTGCGCTTGGAGAAGCCACAGCAAAAGCGGTTCAGCGTATTCCTGATGCGAAATGCAATGGAGATATGCACGCCGCCCTGGATTATGCTCAGAAAGTGAAGCATGAACAGAAAGATTTCCTGAACTCCCAGGCTTTACATCAACTTTACTGATTGGAGGTTGCGGAGCGAGGAAAAGAAGAGTTGCTAAAAATAAAAGTAAAGCCGCCATTCTTTGGATGTGGGAGCATACCAAAATGATTGTGAACTGCCTGTCGGTATTGTATGTGCTGAACTGGCTGTATTCCCTGGTCGTGATTGTGGTTGCGATAAAGGAAACCGGGCAATTCAGCTACCTAGATACTCTTATAAGCGAAACGAATGAAACGTTCCGAATTGTGGTGGGGGCGAACATAGTCAAAGCAGGTGTTGAAAACATATTCAAATACAACGATTTTGGCGGCAAGGGTTCCCGGTATATGGGGACCAGTAACAGTGAAAATGAAAACATAGAAAATGTGGAGGACAACAGAGGATGAATGACATTATTTTTGAAGCATTAAAGTTACTGGTTATGGTATGCGTGGCGGTAATTGCCAGATACGTTATTCCTTGGCTTAAAAGCAGAATCGAGCAGGATAAGATGGCAGCCATCGAAAAGATGGTTACACAGGCCGTACTATACGCGCAGCAGGTACTCACATCAAAGAGTGGAGCCGAGAAAAAAGCTATTGTTACTGACCTGCTAAAAGAAATGCTGACAGCAAAGAATATTTCCATTACTGATGAACAGCTTAACATTTTGATTGAAGCGGCTGTCAAGCAGATGAAGATGGAGGAAAACGCAGGAATCGTAATCGAAGCAGTAGACGAACAGACAACAAAAACTGAATAAAAGACAGGAGATGATACCATGTCGCTCAAAGGAAATAGCAATGAAGAGCGCATCTGGAATTTTCTGATAAGCAAGGGGCTTAATCCATTTGGTGTTGCAGGTTTGATGGGAAATCTGGACCGAGAAAGTGGGTTGAGCCCTATTAACTTGCAGAATACCTACGAGAAAATACTGGGATTTACGGATGATACCTACACAACATCCGTAGACAATGGCGATTATCAGAATTTCGTACATGACAAAGCAGGATACGGCATTGCGCAGTGGACGTATTGGAGCAGAAAACAAAACCTGCAGAAGTATGCGCAGGAAAAGGGAGCCTCCATCGGTGACCTGGAAATGCAACTCGAATTTCTTATACAGGAATTGAGCAGCAGCTATAAATCTGTGCTGAACGTGCTGAAAACAGCAACGAGCGTTTCCCAGGCATCAAATGCCGTACTGCTTAATTTTGAAAAACCGGCAAACCAGGGAAGTTCCGTACAAAAAAAAGAAAGAGCCGAATGCGGACAGAAATTTTATGACAAATATGCGTCTGGAAAAGGAGGAACATCTATCATGGGAAAGACGATTACAACAGGATGGCTTTCAGCCGTTATCAATGGAATTAAAATCAAATCTGATTTGAGATGCAACCTGGATAATTACAGCAGCAGGTCAAGCAGAGATGCTTCATACGTGACTATGCATTACACAGGAAATAATAAGGACACAGCAAGGGCGAATGCAAACTATTTCGGTGGAGCCGGAAGAAATGCATCCGCCCATTTGTTTGTGGATGATACGGAAATCTACCAGAGTGTACCGTTAAATTCTGTAGCATGGCATTGTGGAGCGCAGACATATAAACACGCATATTGCAGAAATGCAAACAGTATCGGTATTGAGATGTGCTGTACCGCCGGAAATTATAAGATTTCCGAAAAGACTAAACAGAACGCCGCATATCTGTGCGCGTATATCTGTAAAATGCTTGGCATCAGTGCAGGCGACGTTGACAAGTATGTACTCCGTCACTGGGATGTTACAGGAAAGAATTGCCCGGCACAGATGGCAGGAAGTAACAATGCTGAATGGGTAGCATTCAAAAATATGGTAAAATCCATCCTTAATGGTGGAGGAACCGGCAAACAGCACTTCCGGTGGAACGCAGACAAAGCAGATGTACAGAGTGCGTAAAACCTGGGCTGATGCAGCGAGTCAGAAAGGTGCATTTACGAGCCTGGAAAACGCAAAAAAATGTGCTGACGAAAATAAGGGTTATAGCGTATTTGATTCCAACGGAAACAAAGGTATATCCGGCATCGGCAAATACCGGAACGTCATGCAACTATGTGGTAAAAATCACAGTTGATGGATTGAGATACAGGGACAATCCTGGAACCAGTGGAACAAAGGTACTGGGATATTTGAAAAAGAATTACAAATATACAGTAGTGGAAGAACGCACTGTAAATGGCGTAAAATGGGGCAAGCTGAAATCTGGCGCAGGATGGTTTTCGTTACAGTCAGAATATTCTGTACGCTGTTAATGCTTGACAAATAAGGAGAACGGACCTCTCTATCACACAAAATGTGGTGGAGGGGTTCTTTTTATACTCGAAAATATTATGCATATATGGTAGACTGTAGAAAAAGCAAGGAGGTCTAAGAGGAATGAGAAAAAGACATTTTTTATTATTGGCGTTTGCCATAACTGGTCTTGCCCTGAACGGATGTTCGGGGGGGGTGCAACGGATGTTGATACCTCGCAGACCGAGAGCGTAGCGGAAAGCGAAAGTAGCGAAGTAGAGCCGACATCGACGGTAGAAATGCCGGACGGATTCACAAAAATAACGCAAGAACAGGCTGAATCATGCCCGGATGGGGATGGAGCGGTCAAAAGCTCTGGAAACGGCTTTACAGTCGATTGGAGTAAAGAAAGTTTCTGATTGCTATTGGGGGAATTACAAGACAGCCGGAAGTGTTGTCGATATGGAGGCTTACCTTATCACAGATGCACAAAACCTTATCGTCAGATGCCAGTACCTGAATAATAACTGGACGGTTGTTTATATCACTGACAGCGAGAACGGACATTTGTATTATCCTACAACCGGTAAGGATGCGTATAACTACACAACAGGGGAATTGATAAAGCAGGAAGAAACAACAGAGCCTGCGGCGGTAGAGGACACGCAGGAGGAATCCAAAGAGCCTGAAACGCAGGAAGTACCACACCGGGATGGAATGTACGGAATCAGTGACAAGAGCTGTCACGATATAGATGCAACCTTTTCCAGGGATAAAGTGCGGAATGATGTTACTGGAAAGTGGAGAGTGTCTGCCATTTCTGCGGATGTGCAGATGGTGGAATACGCAAAAGATTACTACCAATGGAAATTTACGAACGATGATGAGATTCACTGCATTGTGAATTTTTTATAATAATACAACAACGAAGATACAGTATCTTAGCGGAAACCTGTTCGTTACGGTCCATGAGTATGTAAAGGGAGAGGAGCACGATGCTAACCTGATGTTCAGTGGAACAGTCCTCCAGGATTTTATAGTTTATCTCGATAATGGAGATATTGAGCAGATACAATAACAGAGTTATCCCCATAGTTATTCACATTATCCACAAAATATTGAGTTGATAAAATAATCGTTTGGTAACCGACCGATACCGAACGGTTATTTTTTTTATGCGTTCGGAAAATTTCGGTTTATTTTTTGAGTTTGTACCAGGTTCAAACCTGGACTTCAAAATTTGTACCCCCAGTACAGAAAACCGAAAAACCGAACGGTTATTTTCTTACAATCCTTGAAAGCCGCATAAAATAAGGATTTTCTGATGATTCATTTCTAAAATAAAAACCGAATTACCGAACGGTTATTTTCTGAACCGAAAAAACCCGATACAGATACAGAAACAGATAAAGATACAGATATATAAATATATTTATGTTCATTTGTACCTCAAAAACTTTTTCAAAAATTGTAAATAAGCATATTGACACTACTAACCTACGTGTTATTATAATGTCAACAACTCAATAAAACGAGTTGGAATAAACCAAGGCAGGAGGTTAAGAGTACATGGAGGAATTTGAAATGACACAGACAGAGTTGATTTTATTTTTAGAAACATTAGCAGAAAACGTGGAGCTGAAAGCAAAGACCGGAGAAGATGCCGCAGGCATCATACGAAAGAAAATTGAGGTATTAAAAAAGGAAACCCCGACACCTGGTAAGTAAGAGGGTTTCCAATCCGTAATAAGGGTAAGGCGGTTCCTGCCACCGCCAAGCCTTACCCTTTTATTATAGCAGGGCGGTGGAAGAAATCAAGAGCGGAATGCAGGAGGACATAGAGATGGCAGCAACCAAAGAGCAGGAACGGAAAGCGTTGGAAAAAATCAAAAAAATCGTGACAGACCTTGGAGAGGATAGCTATATCAGCATGGCATTTGAGGGATGCTTTGAAATTGCCGAGGGAAACATTGAAAATGATTTCGGATGCAGCATGAAACAGAGAGCCGAAAGTTCGGCGGCAGAGGCAGCAAAATATAAAGAAATGTACGAAAGTGCAGTGAAAGATTATGAAGCAGAGAAGAGAACTGTCGAAGAACTTGAACAGAAAGTTCTCACGTTGGAAGAGGCTGGCGCAATAAAAAGCTATTCTTATTGATAGCAAGACGGAGGCGATAAGAAGAACAGAAGAATCCGCCAGAAAAATTGTTGAATTTGCGGACAATCCGGATAGCGCAGAATTTAAGCAGGCTGTGCAGGACAACAGACATAACAAACAGTTGGTTGAGGAAAGCGAAAAACTTATCCAGAGGATTCTTGATACTATGTTTTAGGAGGAGCAGAGCTGATGAAAAAGTACAGAGTAAACGAGAGCGAACATTTTCAACCTGTATTCGATGCACGATAAGCTGAAATGCATCGAAATTGACATGCAGGAGGCACCGGCACACACATATACAGACGAGCAGTGGGATGAGGTCCAGGAAAGAATCAGCGAAGTCGAGGAGCTTATGGAAAAGGCGTATTGCGTGGGCGCATTGGTGGACTGGCCAACCTTAAAGAGAATCAGGGAGATTAAAGAGGAAACGGCAGTTGATGAGATACAACGCCTGCATGGAACAGGGAGCATCGGAGAAAGATGCAGCAATGGCATTTGAATTATAAAACAGTTACCCGCCCCGGAGGGTACGAGGGCAGAAAGTGAGGACATACAAATGATGGCGAATATTGTAGCAATGTTTCATTCAGCACTGCATATGGATGATGGATACGTGAATCATATCGCAATAGTCCAGGACGTTGATGGATACCACAATCATTTTCTTTATGATGAGGACAAGGGAAAAGGAGCCGCAGGGACAGGACCATTCAAAACAATAGAGGATGCGAAACAGGATGTCATAGCACATTACCCTGATGCGAAAGAAAAGGAAATCTCCCCGGCAGGGTACAGGTATTACAGCACACAGCGTCCAATCATGCCGGGAGGATACCCGAAGCCAAAAAAAAATAACGAAGTCCTGGAGATTGAGAACTTCGACAATAAAAAGTTTGTTGAGGAAGTAGGCTGCCAGGCATGGGGCTATATCGAATACAAAAAGCCGCTCGGACATTTTGATGTTATCAATTATGAATTGGCTGCTGTAAAGATTAAAACATTGCATCTGAAATATATCGGCAGGGATGATTGGGGACGGTACGTGTATGAGGATGAAAACGGAAAGCTCTGGAAGAATACAGACTGTTGCAGTCCGAGAGAGTGCTGCGAGGAAAGAGGAGATACGCTCAACTCATCCGCAGGCAACGAATTTGACGGAGAACCTGATTGCTTCATGGCGGCTCACATTAAAGTTGAGTATTTACCGGAAGAGGGAGGCGAGCAGGATGGATAAAGAAAATACCGGCGAACAGCCGGCGAAACTGTACCGGAATAAAGAAACAGGAGAGCTGTTTACATATCGGGAAATGTTGAAAGAATGGCGAGAACGGTACGAGGGGATTAACCCTGCCAATGGATTTTACCAATACCACTGGAACACAAGGTACGATTACTTAGGATAACGGAACAGGAGGGCGGAAAGTGAGAACGATTGATTTACTGTATCAGGCATATGTCGATGAGCGCATGGAGAGCGCAGAAAGCGGAGAGGAGCAGGAGGCGATTCGCCAGTTTAGAAATATATGCAGCAAAGCAGATAACAGCCTTATGAAATTGCAGGGCGATATATGGGACAGTATGGTCCAGTATGGAGATAGCAGAGAAAAAGCAGGGATTCATCGCAGGCTTTATGATGGCGTGTGATTTATTCAGAACAGGAGGTACAGGGAGCTATGACAGTAAGGGAAATGCTTAACAGTGCAAGCGATGATGCGATAGCAAGTGCAATATTGAGAGGGGCATTCAAGAAATGCGCGTACTGTATTTATGATGATGCGATTGCACATGAAGCTGGCGAGCGAGCGTGTCCGAATCCGTACACAGGACAGTATTGCAGAGAGGGAATAAAGAAATTTCTTCAAAGCGAGGCAACAGAAACAAAGGCAGATAGAATCAAGAAAGGCAGATAGGAGGCGTGAGGCATGGAGGATTTAATTCTACACCCTGATATTGCAGAGCCGGTAATGACGTTGAGCGATAGAGATATGGGGACACTCTTCAAAAGCGCTTATGATTTACAGATGGAGGGGCGAAGAACCAAAAGACTTGAGTGCGGCGGCGGATATGGCATTTATATTCATTCGGACAAAAATGGATATGGAAACCGAGGCAAGAAAAGAATACTGCCGGAAACAGCAGGAAAGAGGAAAACTTGAGGCAGACCGAAGAAAAATCCAGAGGAAAGCAAGGAAAAGAAATAAAAGTCATTTTTTGAGCTTTTTGTAAATAAAGGTATTGACACCTACCTACTACGTGTTATATTAAACTCATAAGAACGAGTTATGAAACACACAAAAAAGTGAGTAGGAGGTCAAAATCATGGCAGCACAGATTATCCAGTTTCCGGTACAACATAGCAACGGTTATAACAATCTGATTCAGTTATTTGAGATTTGCGATTCTTTAGAATCCTGCAATTTCTATCTTGAAAGCGTAGAACAGCTTTTTTTCAGAAAGGATATATTTCTGAAAAAGAGATGTACACTCTTCGCAGGATTGGCAGAGGAAAACGCCTGGAGCTGACACAGCCAGAAAAAGCAGGAGTCGCAGGAGGCAACCGAACCTGGGGTGTATCAGTATACGCCGGAGATGGGAGGCGCAAAGCCTGATTGCCAGATGGAGGCGAGCCGGGGATATTATGGCGGTCATTGGTTTATTGATACGCCACTGGAAATCAAAGGCCGGGGAATTACATTCCTGAAAGAAATATACGGATAAGGATTTCTGCACACCGGGGCATTACCGGGTAGGCTGGAACGAATACCGAGTAACCAATAAAGCGTTCGATAAATTAAAAGAACAGTACACAATTTCACAGGAAGTCTGCCTCGATTAAGAGGCAGATACAGAATGGAGGGAGGGCAGAAGCGTGAGCCGGAGAAAGATGCACGCATACGGAGAAAGAGAAAGCGGAGGGAGATACATTCTGGATGATTACGATTTTTCTCGGAATCATACAAAAGCACAGACAATCAAAAGATGGAAAAGGAACTTGAAAAAGAAAGCAAGGTCTGAACGCCGGAGAGTGGAGCACAAGGCGATGAGCACAAACGATGAACAATAGGAGGAACAGCTATGGCAGATATGACATTAAGACAGTTTTGTGAGAGATACCGCAAGGGAGATTTCCTTGCGAAAGACAGAGAAACACAGATTGAGGCAGGCTGGTATGACTGGTTTTGCGATGATAAGGCACTTGCAGGAAGATTGGCGAAAATCTGGGGATTCTGAAAGGTATCACAAGCGATTACATACTGGATAACTACCGGGTGTGGTTCAAAAATAATTGCCCGATGGTCGGTCCACTTTATGATGATGTAAGATTCGAGCCTCTTGATGAGGAGCAGAGAGATGAGTTGTATTTCGGAGTTGCCATTGATGATAAGCGCAGGGAAAAGAAATACGTTATCTTCACAGCCAGAAATGACTATGAAAACGAATGCGGGTTTAATAATGTCCGGGAGGTTCGACAGTTCATAAATGGGTGGGAAGATGAGCTGAAAAATGAAGAATTTTACAAGGCAAGAGAGAAAAAACGCCAGGAGATGGAAGAGGCAAACAATAAATTTGCAGAGATTATGCAAAGGGCAGATGAAATCCTGGGGAATCTCAAGGAGGACTAAAGTGTGGAATATACCGGATGAGGACGAATACTGGGAGCGCAGGCGAGAAGAATTTGAAAACCCACCACGCAGGCGGAGCCAGTGGGATGATGAAGAGCCGCCGCCATTGAGAGAGGACTATCTGTTCCTGGATGAGGAGCAGGAAGAGTTGGAAAGCAAAAATACGGCTGCCCGATGGTGGAACTGGACGAAGATGAACTGTTAGAGATTGTAGAACAGTTCGTAAAATTAACGCCCGAGTCTGCCAAATGGGAAGAGAATATGCAGGGCATAAAATATAAATACCAGGAGGAATGTGCGTAATGATAACAGCAAAAATCGTAAAGTATTATAACGATTATAACCAGAAAGCGTTCGACAAGACGTTTGAAAATCTGGACGAATTGGCAGATTGGATATTCGACCAGATGCAGCTTGACTATACCAAAAAGCCGGGATGCGATTTCTTGACATTTCCGACCAATAGATTTGGGAAGTGGTACGAAATTTCAGTACAACCGAATTATGGGGGATATGTGTACTGGATTCACGAAATTGACAGTGAAAGCGGCATTATTTTTTCAAGTGGGAAATACACAGCCGGAAAAGATTTCTGTGCAGAAAAGGTGCAGGAGTGGTTCCAGAAATGCGAGGAGCGAAAGAAACATCCAAAATTCAATTTTGTGGAGGTGTAGGCAGTGGATATTGTAGAAAAATTCAAGCAGTATATGCTCGATAATGGTATTACATACGAGGAGGCAGCAAAACGTATCGGATGGACCAGGCAGAATCTGTGGTACAAACTGAATGTGGGAGTATCACCGACCTATGGAACAATCAAAAAATTGCGGATGGTCTTGGCTTTGAAATTAGACTGACGCAGGATGGAAAGCCGGATATAACAAAGCTGGAAGATATAGCGGCTGATACAGAGGATGATTCTGCAAGATTCATAATTATTGAGCACGTCATAAATTCTATGGGATATTCTCTCGAAATAGTACCACCTGAAAAGTAAACTCAAAAAATTGAGATTTTGTTAATAAAGGTATTGACACCTACCTACTACGTGTTAGTATATACTCAAACAACTCAATATAGTGAGTTACAACACAAGGAGGCATGAAGATGGGATTATTCAAAGAGCTTATGAATGCAGTCGAAAACAGGTTATATGGAACAGGGGCAACCGCTACAGACAAGGAAAACAACGGCGTACAGATGATTTTGATTCAGACAGGAAAAAGCATTACAGGCATTGTATGTTGGCTCAATCCTGAATGAGATGGCAGCCGGTATCATGGATGCGGAAGAGGGAGCAGAGGAAGTGGAAAGAATGTTCTTCCACGCAACAGCAGAATAAGAAAGGAACTCACAAAAATGAGCAAAGAAAAAATTGAAATGACAGAGAAACAGTTCGAGGAATTATGCAAAGCAGTATATCCGCACCTGAAAGCAATTCAGGAGGCATTAAAAGGAATGGCGAGGAAATGTCAGCGAGCATATCAGTTGGCAGTGATGGATACCTTAACTTCCATCCTTACAATTCAGATTGGGAGCTTTCAAAGTTCAAAGATTCACAGGCAACGATGAAATATGAGCACAGAACAATCTTAAAAATGGAGGAGGACGAATAATGGAGATTCAGTTCTATACAATCAGCGAGGATATGGCAAGAGCCGCCAACGATGCCAATTCAATGAGTGATTATAAGCAGGGCAGCGCAACAGAGGAATACCGCAAGCGAGTGGAGAGCGTCTATGCGGTTGTTGAGAAAATCAAACAGAAAAGACCGAACCTTGCTGAAAAGGCAGAGAGAATGGCAGGGAGATACAGCAAAAAGCTGGCGGAATACTACAATTCCTACTACAGAAACGAAGCGAGCTGTCCGTCAGTTCTGATTTCTGGAGCCGGTAACTTCCCGGTTAAGAAAAAGAACAAGCAGAACAGCCGCAGGGATTCACTCATGCAGGAGTGGAACAGCCTGGAATCCTATGCAAAGAAGATTACAAATCTGCTCACAATGAACCAGCCGATTTTATCCGGGGACGCACAGGCCATTGAGATGTTGGAGGAAAAGCTGGAAAGCCTTACAGAGCTTCAGGACAGAATGAAAGCGGTCAATGCATATTGGAGAAAGCACAAAACAGTCGAGGAATGCCCGGAACTTTCCGTTTCACAGCAGGAAGAATTGAAAAAGGCTATGTCAGAAAGTTGGCATTTGAGCGATGCACCATTCGCAGGGTATCAGCTTTCAAACAATAATGCAAAAATCAAAAATACCAAGGCAAGACTGGAAAGACTGAAAAAAAGGCAAAAGAGGCAGGAACTAAGGAAACAGAGAACGATTTCTTCAAAGTGGTAGAAAATACAGACCTTATGAGATTACAGCTTTTCTTTGATGGAAAACCGGATGAAGAAACAAGGGATATTGTAAAAAACATGGTTTCAGATGGTCACCGAAGAATGGATGCTGGCAGAGGCAGCTTACAACGAATGGCAAATATGCTTTGAAAGAAGTTATCACAGAATTACAGAAAACGTCTGCTTCGGGCGTATAGGAGGTAACAGAGGTATGGCAGAACTTTTGACAAGGGCGATTGTAGAAGAATACCGGAAACGTGCAAAAAGCTCTGCCGGACACAGCAGGGCAGGACATAAGGGGAGCGAAGAGAATTAAGAATTGAGTTACAGAACCGATGCGGAATAACGGAATTACAGGCAGTTAATATCCTGAACGGATTCCATGCGGACAGTACATAGTAAGTGAATACAGAAAGGCGGCTGAAAATGCATCGGAGAAAGCTCAAGACCATGAAAGACTGGGAAAAGAGGCAAACGGTAATTGCCAATATAGTTGGTATGATTATGCGAAACCGGGTGACCTGGTGGATGAAAGCGTATTCATATATTTTATGGATGTCACAACACCAAGAATATACAGAGATGGATACTTGCAGGTGGGTGCGCCATACAGCAGAGTGATGGACGATGAGATGGGAACGGAGCGTGACACTTTCCCGACTTTTGAAAGGGTGGAGAAAGGCATATACCGGTTCTGCGGAAATTGCTTTGCAGGAGAAACAAAACATATCGAATAACAGGAGGACAAAAAGAATGAGTATCAATTCAATCAGATTAAGTGCATACGGATTCCGTATGGAGGCAGTAGGCAGCAAGAAGTTTATCAAGAGGGAAAGAGATGCGTTTCTGGAATTTGCGGCAGGAAGAGTAAACGAAACGGCACAGAAATTAGCAGAGGCAGTATGCGCAGAACCGTTGCATCCATTTTGCAACTGCGCCATGCCTGGTGTGGATTCAGACCAGGAGCGTGAAAAGTCAAAAAATACTGGAAAAGAGCTGAACATCACACATAAATACAAGAAAACATTTACGTTGGATGAATTAAGAGCACTTATCAGAAGCGGAGAAATCCAGAACCATGTTTCAGTTGGAGATACAATCTGGATTATGTTTGATGGAAAAGAGGTTCCATACGATGTTATTGGCTTTGATGCGGAGGAACTTGCGGATAAAACACTTGACCATAGCATGACAATCCAGGCTCATGTAGCGATTGAGGCGAGAGAGTTCGACACAAAAGGAGATTACGGCAGTAATGTATGGGCGGATTCCGAGTTGAGAGAATATTTACAGAGCGATGAGTTCAAAGAAAGATTTGCAGACCTCATTCCTTACCTGGCAAAAGTGAAGAAAAACAACAGCAATGGAGAACAGACAGAAGACTTGTTTTCCTACTCTCAAAAGAGGAGTTCGACCCGGAGGAAACACCATACGAATTTTATGAAAATAAGGCGAACAGAGTGAAATTCACAGAGGATGGCAACACCTGCCGACACTGGACCCGCTCGGCTCTTCGGGGCTCCTCGCACACTACGTGGTATGTGTACTCCGATGGTGGCGTCATCTACCACTACGCGGGCTGGGCTCTTCGCTGCGCTCCGGCTTGTACCATTGCATAGAAATCTATCAATCTTCTCATCCCGGCACCCATGGATGCCGGGGAGGGATAGAAAAGAGGTGCAGAATGGCGAAGAAAAGGACGAGAGCAGAGGAATTGCAGGAAAAATTGCAGGAAGATTTTCAAAGATGGGAATATCTCAACACGTATGGAGGCAGCGACCCGTTATACGAAGATGGCTTCAACATGAACATTGTGCGGAACCATATCATATATGACAAGCGGAAGTGCCAGGAGGAGTTGGAAGAAAAGGACTACCCGAAAGAATATTTCAGAGAAACACCGCCGCAGGTAGACAATTATTATATGGCGAGAATGGATGAAATCAGGAAAAATGCGAAAAGCTCTCTCCTGGTTTATAAGGCGGATAAAAATTATATTTTTATCATGCAGAATCTTGGAAAGCTGAATGAAAGGCAAAAAGAACAGTGCCATATCGGTGCGGTCATGGGATATATTACAGGATTACAGAGTTTTATCAATGGGAATGATTATGTCGGAATGAGGCGGCACGAACACCCGGAAAGATACCAGGACAGCTTTAAATATTGTCGCAAGCAGATTGAGGAATACCTGAAAAAAGATTCCAGAAGAAAAGGTACTGCCTACCGGACAGCTTACGTTATTTGACCTATTCGATATGAGTGGAGGCTAGAAGATGGAGGAAAGAAAGTGCTTGTATTGCAGGAAGATATTTCAGACGGATATTCCTGGAAAGAAATATTGCTGCCGCAAGTGTTCTGTAAAATACAGGAGGCACAGAAAAGATGGATATAAAAAATAAAAATGAGTTGAAACGGCGAATAGACCTATTCCTGCATGATTTCACACATGAGGAATACCGAATCAACGAAGAATATTGCAAAGAAACCATGCGGATAATGGTAGATTTCATAGGTCATGTAGATAATCGCCTGGATGCGGCGGACAAGAGATTGAAAAAGGCGAAAGCCGGAGAAAAAGCTCTTGCAGAATACATTATCTCAAATGCTCATAGTTGCCCTATACCGGTGGGAAATGGTATGCAAACCAGGATTTCAGCAGATAGGATGCGTGCAATGCTTGATAAAGCATCTGGATGTTTTGAATAAGCCGAGGAGGACTAGGAAATGCTGTTAAATACAAAATGTGAAAGATGCAACGAACCGACCAAACACGTTGTCGGGTTTTGGGATGGAGAAAACGGGAAAAAGCGGCTTTGTACATGATTGCGAGAATGAGAAATGCGAAGTACGGCAACTGATTAAGGTTACAGAAACAAAAGCCATGCAGGAAAGATTCAGAATCCAGAATCTGAACAGTCGAAAAAAAGAATGTACGCAGGGTACATAGCAGCATTACGGAAAGATGCAAAAATATCGATGATGGAAATGTCAAAGATTGCCGGTTGCAGTCCGGCTGAATACAGTGCATATGAGCATGAAAGAAAGCCATTTGATGAGGAGACTTACAGAAAATATGAAGAGTATTTGCTGAAAAATGAAAAGAAACACAATGCGAGTGGATTATCTGTATCTGAAAGGTTGTTACTCCTGGGACCTTTCACAGGGGAACAGAAAGACTGGAAAGAACTGGAACGGTGGGTTGATACGGTAAATGGAATTATTTACGATTTGCAGAAAAACAGACAGTAAGGAGAAAAAAGATGGAAGTTAAAATTATTAGTGGATATGGAGAAAATACATTTCAGATGGACGATGCGGATACAATGTCACTTCTTAATAACGCCATGAGATTCCATAATAAAATCAAAGCGATTGACGGTGTTGAGAATAATACTGGTATCAAAGCTGAAAAGGAAGAGGAAATCAAGGAAAGTATCACAGCACAAGAATTTGTGAAAAGAATGCAGGAAAAGCCTCACAGCCGGAATGACAGCCTGTTTGGTACTGGATGGAAGAAAAGAACCAGAGAAAACCGAAGAGCCGCAGGATATGGAACATCCTGACGGATACAAAGGGTTCCTGTATATCAAATGCGATAAATGCGGAAAGGAAAAAGGATTCTGTGCAAAAAGAAAAAATCAAGTCCTATAAATGTGAATGTGGCAAAGAAACGGAACTGGTAAACCTTAAACCGCTTTATACGAAATGCAAGTGTGGCAATGAATTTAAGTACATGACAAATATGAATACTGCGGAATTTACTTATAAATGCTTTACTTGCGGTAGTCCTGTAGATGTAAAGATGAACAGCAGAAGAACAGCCTATATTACAATCGGGGGGGTACTAAAGGTTATAGCCGCAAGCTGGCTCGGAAATATGGTGCATCAGTTAGTTGCTGGTAAAAAGAAAGAGAGGCTAAAAATGAATAAAGCAATCGAGATAGGCCGCCTTACGCGCGACCCGGAAGTTAGATATTCGCAGGGGAACAATACAGCAGTAGCAAGATACACTATTGCGGTAGACAGAAAATTCAAAAAGAGAGGGAGAACAAACAGCAGATTTCATCCCTTGCGTAGTGTTTGGAAAACAGGCGGAGTTTGCCGAGAAGTATTTCAGAAAAGGAACAAAAGTTGTTATTTCTGGAAGAATCACAACAGGAAGTTATACAAACAAGGATGGTCAGAAAATATATACCACTGAAATAACAGTGGAGGAGCAGGAGTTCGCAGAGAGCAAAGGAAGTAGCGAAGCACAGGGAACCGGTCAGATGCCAACTCCGAATGGCGATGGTTTTATGAGCGTCCCAGATGATGATACCGGCTTACCGTTCAATTAGAATTATGAGGAGAAATATCAATGCTTGCAAATTATGAAAAATTCGGTTTCAAAATTAAGGCGGAGCATCTGCCTGAATCATGCACATGGTGTCCTTTTGGACGGCTCCAATGGCGGATGTAGAATTTGCTGGATGCTATATAACCGGAAGTGAAGTTCGGCTAGATACCGGGGAGGCTGACAAAAGGCGAATGCCTGATTGCCCGATAAAGTGCAAGAGAGGCAGGGAGCGTAGGAAAAAAGTTTACCGAAAAAAAAAAAGGATAAATAGGCAGGAGGAATAACGATGGACGATTATACAATCAAGGAAAAAGACAAGGAAGTTGCAGGGATTACGGTAACGTATGACGATGGGAGCACGAAAGAAATTCAGCAAGGATGCTGTGTAGACCTGAAAAACGGCAGTGACGATTTAAGCGTAGAACTGTTGAATATAAAAGCGTTCGATTTAGTAAAACTTACATATGGTCTGATGGTTGTGATAGAAAAAATAGGGCTTGAGGATGCTTTCAATGCGTATGCCAGAGGAGAAACAATACAGGAGGCGCAGGATGAATAGAAAGGCACTGGAAGAAAACCTGGGACGAAGAATAAAGGTCAGACTATTCGACGGAGCAGAATACGAGGGATATTTAAGAAAATCGGGAGATGAACGATATCGGAACGACCCGAACCTGTATTTGCCGAAGAACTATTACTTCTTGACAGATGATTATGGAGTATGCAAAACGTGTTTGTTCCGGGTATCACATATCCAAAATTACAAAATATTAGCTTAAAAGGAGCAGAGAGAATGAAGAAAGCAAGAGCAATGGCGGTTCTTGTAATTGTGGCGGCACTTGTATGTGCCGCCTTTGCTATAAGCAAGAATAGTGCCGAAAAAAAGAAAACAGATGATAGCGCAGAAATATGGAATCACGCAGGAAAATACAAAAAATGTTATCAAAATCGAAGAAAATGTATGCAAAACCCAGGAAAGCGATTCAAAAACTCAAGAAAGTGCGCAGGAAGTTCCGGAAAGCGTTATCATACCGGGGAAAAATGAAACAGGGAATCCACTGATTGATGCAGAGTTGCAATCCAAAATAGTAGGCGATAGCTTGATGGCATACATTGAGGTTGACAAAGACACCTTAAAGGGAATATCAGAGGAGGAGTACAGAGCGTTCGCCGAAGAGGTTGTGAGGAACAGCGGATACAGATGGTTCGTAATTAAATGTGGAGATGGCACCGGGATAGTTCATGCCGGCTCATATTATGCTTGTGCCGTATATGGGAAACTGGATACGGATGGATGCATAGCGGAACCATACGGATACATATACCTTACAGACAACGGATTTATTTATGAGGAATAGTACAGAAAAAAAAAAGAACTGGATTACTTCCTATATATATGATATACTGACAAATGTAACATTTCGGCTACATTCCTAAAGGTTCGGGGATGCCATGCTGATTCAATAAATTGGTAAAATATGTGTGAATTAGCCTTGTCAAATGGAAAAATATGTACTAATATAAATATATATTTTTAGCTATGAGAACATGTAGATAGGGAGCAGATTTTTATGGAAGAGAAAAGAAAGCATAAAAAGATTAGATTTGGATGTAGAAATTCAGCTTGAGAGATTGGACGAAGAAGGTGTTACCACTCTTAAGTATGTGCATGTAGATATAACTGATATTTCCAGAAGTGGTGTTGGTTTTACCTGCAAGAAGGAACTTGAGACCGGCACTTATTATGATACAAAGATTCAAATCTGGACAAAGGAAATTGTAGACGCAGTGATTGAAATTGTTCGTCGTGAGGATGGACCAGATGGATATCGCTATGGGGCAATCTTTATTGGTATGACAGATACTGATGCATTAAAGATTGACATCTATCAGATTTTCAACGATTTATAAGAAAAAGAAAAGAGGTTGCTTGCAACCTCTTTTTTACGATTACAACAATCAGCAAAATTTTATTTTGCAGAAGGAGTAATAACAGATGAAAATGCAGGACCGATATGAAGTAAAGAAAGCTTCCGGTAAATCCATTAAAGTGTCTGTTCCGGGATCTAAAAGTATCACAAACCGTGCGCTTTTGATTGCGGCTTTGTCGCAAGGGAAAAGTGTATTGCGTGGAGTGCTTTTTCGGATGACAGCAGACATTTTTGCAGTCACTTGTCTCTTTGGGATTTCCGGTAGAGGTGGATGAGGACAATGCAGTTGTAACAATTACAGGATTTGGTGGAAAGATTCCAAAAACAGAGGCTGAGATTGACGTGGGGAGTGCAGGAACTGCTGCCCGTTTTTGACAGCGTATCTTGGCTTGTCTAAAGGAAATTACCATATACTGTCTTCGGAACAGATGAAAAAGAGACCGATGCAGGAACTTCTTACGGCATTAGAAGAATTAGGGGCAGAAATGGACTATGATGAAGAATGTTATCATTTTCCATTTACGATTGGAAATGATGGTGTCACGAGACATGAAGTAACAATTGACGTAGACAAAAGCAGCCAGTTTTTAAGTGCTCTATTGATTTCTGCAGTGTTATTCAAAGAGGATTTCCATATTCATGTCAAAGGAAATCATGGCATGGCTTATGTGCAGATGACAATCGCCATGATGCGACAGTTTGGTGTAACGGTTTTAGAGGAGTCTCCGCGTGATTTCTGCATACCAAAAGAAGCAACCTATGAAGCAAAAGAGTACCAGATTGAACCGGATGTTTCCGCAGCATCTTATTTTTACGCCATGTGTCCGGTTTTGCATGTGCCAGCAAAAGTATTGCATGTGCATTGAGAAAGTTTGCAGGGGGTATACATAGTTTTTACATGTTTTAGAAAAAATGGGGTGTAAGAGTAAAGAAGAAAGCGATGGAATTCTTCTGCTTCCACCGGAAGGAAAAATGCAGGGAGGAACATTTGATTTATCTGCTTTTTCCGATCAGGCACTGACATTGGCGGCAATTGCCTGCTTCGCGGAAACACCGGTGACGATTACTGGAATCGGACATATTCGTTATCAGGAATGTGACCGATTGCATGCAATTACAAAATCTCACGAAGATGAAGATTGTATGTAAGGAAGTTGGAGATGGATGTATCTGTATTGAACCGGGAACACCACAGGCTTGCGAAATTTCGACCTATGACGATCATCGCGTTGCGATGTCTTTTGCGATACCGGGACTTGTACAGCAGGGAATGATCATATTAGATCCGGGATGTTGCAGAAAGACATTTGAACATTATTTTGATGTACTTGAAGATGCTGTTTGTAAGGCATAAAGAACATGGAAAAAAGGGAGCGCAGGCTCCCTTTTAGCGTTTATGAATCACATAGGAATGTTTTTGCAGAACTTTTTCAGCTGAGAGCAGGCTTTCTTCATCTTTTAATACGATGTGAAGAACACCTTCTTCAAATTCACGGTTATTAATAATTCCGATATTTTTAATACTGATTTCATGATCCGCAAGAATACGGGCAATCGTTGCAATTCCACCGGTTTCATCCAACAGATCAACGAAAAGTTCATAACAGTCGGTCGGAGACTTGATTTTTGGCAGTGCAAATGAATCACGGTAATCTTTTGCATGTTGAAAGAAATTAAGAAGTCCCTGTTCATCTTCCTGTTCGATCAAATGCCGTAACTGTCCGAGCAGATCCGTATACTTGTCCATCAGACAGAGAATCTGCGTACGATTCGATGCGCAGATATTCTGCCACATCACAGGAGATGAGGAAGCGATTCTTGTAATGTCTTTGAAGCCTCCGGCAGCAATCCGTTTCATGGTGCCGTTTTCATCATCGTTCTGTTGTACAAGATTTACCAGTGTATAAGCAATCATGTGTGGCAGATGGCTGATAGCGGCCGTAGAATAATCGTGCGTTTTATAATCGAGAATCAACGGCAGTGAGCCAAGTGATACAACAAAATCCCGGAAGTCCATAACATCTTTTTGCGGAGTTACTGCAGTCGGGGTAATGATGTAGTATGCATTTTCCAGTAAGGCAGCGTTTGCAGCTGATATACCAGTCTTTTTCGGAGCCGGTCATCGGATGGCCTCCGATAAAGTTGGCTTCCATGTCAAGACGGATGACCTCTTCGTGAATTTCTGTTTTGGTGCTGCCGACATCTGTTATGTAACAATCCTTTTTATGATATCTTTTAACTGTGCCAGATAATCAAGATTCCGTTGTACCGGCGCACATAAAAAGATGCAGTCGCATTCAGAAAAATCTGACATGGAAAGCAGATTGCTGTTTTCGATGATTCCTTCTTTATAGGCTTCCTGAATCGTTTCAATATGATGCGCTGTCGCATAAATTTGTGTTTCGGGACAGTTTGCTTTTATTTTTTTGCAATGGAACCGCCAATGAGGCCGAGTCCGATAAAGCCGATCTTTTGAAAATTCATGGTTATTTCCCTTCTTTTACAATGTACTATCTATTTTACTATAATATTTTGTTTCGTCAACACTTTTAGGCGTTAAAGTATTAAAGAAACGAAAAACAATATTATTTGAATGTCATCGAAAAATATATTATGATGTTACGAGAGCAAACAAAGAAAAGAGGTTTTGTATGAATTTACTTACGGTTGACAATATAAGCAAAACATTTACACATCGCAAATTATTCGATGATACATCCTTTTATTTACAGGAAGGGGAAAAAGTCGGAATCATTGGCATTAACGGAACCGGAAAATCCACACTGCTAAAAAATTATTGCAGGGCTGGAGGAGCCGGATGCAGGTGAGGTAATCCGAGCCAACAATCTTGTGATTCGTTACCTTCCGCAAATGCCGGAGTTTCGTGCTGAGGATACAGTTTTAGAGAGTGTTCTTTCCTATGCAAAGACCGGAAGCACACATAAAGCGGAAGTGCTGGAAGAACATGAGCGTTGGAATCTGGAAAGTACAGCAAAGAATATGATGACACGTCTTGGAATATATGATTTTGAGGAAAAGACAGGACACTTATCCGGAGGCCAGAGAAAACGACTTGCGTTGGTAGCTGTACTTTTGACACCATGTGATATCCTGCTTTTGGATGAGCCAACGAACCATCTTGATGCGGAGATGGCGGAATGGCTGGAAAATTATCTGAAGAATTACCGGGGAACGATGGTTATGGTTACCCATGACCGCTATTTCCTTGACAGCGTCTGCAATCGTATTGTAGAAGTGGACAAGGGAAAAATATACAGTTATGACACCAATTATTCCGGTTTTCTGGCAGCAAAACAGGAGCGGGAAGAAGATATCGCGTGGGCCGGGGAACGGAAGAGAAAGTCGATTCTTCGAAAAGAAATCGAATGGATGCAGCGCGGGGCACGGGCGCGTTCGACGAAACAGAAAGCGCACATTCAGCGATATGAGGAATTGAGAGATCGGAAAGCACCAGAGATAGACCGTAAGGTAGAAATGAGTTCCATTACCTCGCGTATGGGACGTACGACGGTGGAGCTTGAGAATATTCACAAAGCATATGGAAATAAAGTCCTGATCGATGATTTTTCCTATATCTTTTTAAAAAATGATCGTGTGGGATTCGTTGGAAGCAATGGCTGCGGAAAAACAACGTTAATGAAGATTATTGATGGCCGTATATCGCCGGATTCCGGTTCTGTTACCATCGGACAGACAATAAAGATTGGATATTATACCCAGGAAATCGAACAGGATGCATCTGCCGGGATTGCTTATATGGATCCGAAACTGCGTGTCATTGATTATATCAAAAATACTGCGGAATATGTCCGTACCAAAGATGGACTCGTGTCTGCATCGGCGATGCTGGATAAATTTCTGTTTCCACCAGAGGAACAGTACGGTCTGATTGAAAAACTGTCCGGTGGAGAAAAACGCAGATTAAATCTTTTACGAGTGCTGATGGAAGCACCGAATGTACTGATTTTAGACGAGCCGACCAATGATCTTGATATTACCACACTTACGATTTTAGAGGATTATCTTGATAATTATGATGGAATCGTCATTACAGTATCTCACGACCGGTATTTTCTGGATCGTACTGTAAGCCGCATTTTGCTTTTGAAGAAGGAGGAGTTCTCAGTCAGTATGAGGGCGGATACAGTGATTATCATAATCGGGCAATAGAAGAAGGAAAACTGAACTCCCGTGCATCTTTTGAAACTTCCGGGAATAAAGTAAAAGAAGAGAATGTAGCAGATTCAAAAGAAACATGGACACATGCCAAGAAACTTAAATTTACCTACAAGGAACAAAAAAGAATATGAGACAATCGAGGATGATATTTCTGCCATGGAAGAGCGCATGGATGCAATTGACGAGGAAATGGGAAAATGCGCACGGGATTTTGTAAAGCTGAATGAACTGACAAAAGAAAAGACAGAGCTTGAGACGGCTATTGAGGAAAAAGATGGAACGATGGGCATATCTGGAGGAACTTGCTGCTAAAATTGCAGAACAATAAAATGATATGATGCAACAAAATGCATAAAAAGTATTGTAAAAGTATAGAAAAATTAGTACAATATATCCATATAGTGATGGGGTATCAGAATATAACAGTTCTGAAAAGCAAAAGTATTATACAGGAGGGTTTTTCTATGAATATTTACACAACTGATAAGATTCGTAATGTAGTTCTCTTGGGCCACGGGGGATGTGGCAAGACAACTCTGGCAGAAGCAATGGCATATCTGGCAGGCTTGACCAATCGAATGGGAACCGTCGTAGACAACAACACGATAAGTGATTATGACAAGGAAGAAAACAAGCGGCAGTTTTCCATCCATACATCGGTAATCCCGATTCCGTGGGGCGATGTTAAGGTAAATATTCTGGATACACCTGGATATTTTGACTTTATCGGTGAAGTAGAAGAGGCAGTATCGGTAGCAGACGCTGCGATTATTGTGGTTTCCGGAAAGGCGGGCATTGAGACCGGAACAAAGCGTGCATGGAAAATGTGTGAGAGATACAAACTTCCGCGTATGATCTTTGTTACGGATATGGATATTGATAATGCCAGCTATCGTCAGGTAGTCGAAGATCTGCAGGAACTTATGGAAAGAAGATTGCACCATTTCATTTACCGATTCGTGAGAATGAGCAGTTCGTCGGCTATGTAAATGTCGTTCAGCAGAAAGCAAAACGCTGGAATGAAAAGGGAGAAGTCGATAAATTTGAGGTGCCGGAATATTCCAAAGAAAATCTTGGTATTTGCAGAGATGCTCTGCTTGAGGCTGTCGCGGAGACAAGCGAAGAGTTTATGGAACGCTATTTTAACGGGGATGAGTTTTCGGAAGATGAAATCCGACAGGCATTGCGCGTTAACGTAATCGATGGCTCGATCGTTCCGGTTCTCATGGGATCTAATATTCTAGCCCGCGGTATGTATACACTTATGGCGGATATTGTGAAATATTTCCCGAGTCCTGACAAGCGGGAATGCGCGGCATCAACACGAAGACAAATGAAGTCTATCAGGCAGATTATAATTTTGCGAAACCAAAAAGTGCGTATATTTTTAAAACAATTGTAGACCCTTATATTGGAAAATATTCTCTGATAAAAGTAAATTCCGGTGTGTTGAAGACGGATGATGTTTTATATAACTATCACAGAGATTGTGATGAAAAAATCGGACGGTTGTATGTGCTTAAGGGAAACAAAGTGGAAGAAGTCAGTGAACTTCATGCAGGTGATATCGGAGCGTTGGCGAAACTTGCAAAGTCACTGACGACTGATTCTCTTTCTACAAGAAACAATCCGGTTGCTTATCTGCGCGCTAATATTTCCAAACCATATGTATCTATGCGCTACAAAGCAAAGAACAAGGGGGATGAGGATAAAATCTCCCAGTCGCTACAGAAAATGCTTATGGAGGATCTGACGCTCCGCAATGTAAATGATGCGGAAAATCATCAGACACTTCTTTATGGCATGGGGGATCAGCATTTGGAAATTGTGGCAAGCATGCTGAAGGATAAATACAAAGTAGAGATTGAATTGACGCGCCCGAAAATTGCGTTCCGTGAGACATTGCGTAAAAAATCGGATGTAGAATATAAATATAAGAAGCAGTCCGGCGGACACGGTCAGTATGGTCACGTTAAAATGACTTTTGAACCGTCCGGCAATCTGAATGAGTCATATGAATTTGAGCAGTGTGTTGTAGGAGGTGCTGTTCCAAAGAACTTCTTCCCGGCAGTGGAGAAGGGAATTGCAGAGGCTGTAAAGAAGGGACCTCTTGCAGCATATCCGGTTATTGGTGTGAAAGCTGTATTATATGACGGATCATATCATCCGGTAGATTCTTCAGAGATGGCGTTTAAAGTAGCTGCTGCACAGGCTTTTAAAAAAGGGATTCATGGAAGCAAATCCAGTACTTCTTGAGCCAATCGCCTCGCTTAAAGTTGTTGTGCCGGATGCCTATACCGGAGACATCATGGGAGATCTGAACAAGCGGCGCGGCAGAGTTATGAGCATGAATGCAGAGAATGGATATCAGGAAATCATTGCAGATATTCCATATCTCGAATTATACGGATATAATACACAGCTTCGTTCAATCACCAGTGGAAGCGGAACATTTTCTTATGAATTTGCCCGCTATGAGCAGGCACCGGATGATGTGGCTGCAAAACAAATTGAAGAAAGGGCTAGCAAGCTTGTTGACATGGAAGAATAATGTAAGAAGATTTGCATTATCAGTTATAATTTCAATTACAATTTTAAATTTTATGATGCCCTATGTGGCAGAGGCACAGGAACTCGAGGGGAGGCGTATGCCCCTTCGGGTTCTTCTTTTGATACACAGACGAATCTGTGGTCGAATCAAAAGGATGTAGAAGTATGTTATTTTAATTGTGGAGGTATCCCAAACGTACGAAATCGGACGCGGTATGAAGTGCATACCGGAGAACAGATTCTGTATGCACCGTATCGGCAGGGGTATCGTTTTGCAGGCTGGTATACAGACAGAGGACGCCATAAACGGGTGAAATACATTTCCACAGATAGTCCCAGAACTTATATCCTTTATGCAAAGTGGACACCTCAGATCAACAATCGGGAGAATGTATTGAATTATAATTACCGCACCAAAAGCAGTGATAAGAGTACGATTCTGCTCAAGGATCTGGATTTCTCTTTCTATGATTCTATCGATATACCGGGCATGCCGGATACGCGACAGGATGATTTGCTGAATCAGTATATCTTCAGTGAATCACAGTGCCCACAAGGTGTGTGTTTTACAGATGACTTTGTGCTGATTACATCGTATTCGACGGAAGATGACTGTATGGGAGAACTTATGGTGATGGATCGTGAGACCGGACAGTATATGATCACGCTTGGTATGGATGAAAACAGTCATCTTGGTGGTATTGCATTTGACGGGGATAATGTCTGGGTGTGCAATTCCTATGAAAACGCAATCGAACGTATTTCGTATGATTTTATCAAAAATATGGCATATCAGAATGTTGGGGAAGTTGTTGATGCGCGCGATGTGGTTGATCAGTATTCAGTAAAAAATACTCCTTCCTGCATCACGGTAACAGGGATTACCGCATACAAAAGGAGATCACTCATATGAAAAGAATACTAAAAATCGGCATGGATGTCCATACCACAAATTACACATTATGCGCAATGGAACCAATCATCGGTGAGGATGACCGTGTATTTGCAACAATCAAGGTAACACCGGATTATAAAAATATTTTGATGTTTATTGAAAATCTGAAATTGAAACTTGGATTGAATGATGAATACGATATCCAGTGTGGGTATGAGGCGGGGTGTCTATATTCGCTTTATAATCAGTTAACTGCCGCAGGCATAAAATGTGTGATACTTGCACCAACAACAATGCTTACACCACAAGGCGTGAGAATTAAGACGGATATGCGGGACGCATATATGATTGCCCAATGCTTGTCATATGGTGGTTACCATGCTGTTTATATTCCAACAGAGGATGACGATTCTGTAAAAGAATATCTCCGCATGAGGAATGATCATAAGCTTGCTTTAAAGAAAATCAAACAGCAGATCAACGCCTTCTGCATCAGACATGGATTTTGCTACGATGGGACAAAATGGACTCTGTCACATCTGAAATGGCTGAAGAAACTCGAAATCACAAATGGATTGTATCGAGAGACGCTTGACGAATACATGGCATCATACGAAGAACAGGAAGCCAAGATTGAGAGATACGATAAACGGATTGGGGAAATCGCTGAACAGACAAGATATCATGACAAAGTCAAAAAACTTGGATGCTTCCTTGGAATAAACACATACGGCATTGTCATTGATTGTTGAAACTGGAGATTTCGAAAGATTTGCAAAAGGAAACCAGTATGCATCATACCTTGGACTCGCTCCAGGAGAAAACTCAAGTTCAGACAATATACACCGACTTGGAATAACCAAAGCAGGAAACAGTCATTTGAGACAGCTGCTGATAGAGGCATCTGGTGGAATCTGTAAGGGTGCTGTGGGGCATAAGTCAAAAAGAATTAAGAGCAAGACAGAATGGTAATACGGCTGAGGTAATAGCATATGCAGACAAAGCGAATACGAGATTACGGAGCCGATACTATAAATTTATAAGACATGGCAAGAAAAGAAATGTGGCAGTAGCCGCAATAGCAAGAGAACTGGCATGTTTTGTATGGGGTATGATGACAGATAATATTGAAATGAAAGCAGCGTAGAGGTATATCATAGTCATCTGCCAGTCAAGGGTGCAGGCACCGCTGAGGCGGCTGAGCCCTTGACAGTCAGCTGCCGATGATAAAATGGTAGTCAAGCAGAAAAAAGCAGCAATGTGCAGCTGTTTCTGCCACAATGTAACAAGTAAACAATCTGACAGTATTAGAAAAGAGCTGTGGTCACTGTAAGGTCTGGGTTATCTACGTCCTTTCTATGTGCGCATATGAAACACTGTGATCCACGCTTTTAGATCGTAGAACCCAATGGCGGACCATTAGCCTGTAGGTAAGCAATCCACGTATAACAGAGTGGCCAACTGCCGGGGACTGTTAAACTAGGGCTCTTTTCCAATGCTGTCAGGAAAACAAATGTGACTGGGGTTAAGAAAAATTTCTTGAAATTAACTCTTGACAAAAAGTCACTTCATAACAGTTAAATAATTCATAGTTATCCATGACACAGAATAAATTCAAAATGGTGTCAATGGTTTCCTGTTCCTTTGGCGAGCAGTACTGACGAATTGCAGACAGCATGGCATTACGCCGGTCAGTTCCGTTTGGAAGTGCGCAGGCCGCCATACTGTTATCTTTTTTTGAAAATGCAGAGTATGCATTTCGCATTTCTAAATATTGTATCAGCATAGCTGCCGGTTTCTGGGAGGGAAAATCTAAAAATGGGATAATGGATTTTAACATCTGCACATTTCTTGTCTGTACCATATCATCGTATGTAACAGAGGTTTGTTCTTCCATATAGAATCGCCTTCTTTTTTACCATACTATGGTAAGTTTTTAGTATTTATGCATATATTAAAATAAAAAAGCTATGGGAAAACTGATTATTGATGGTAACAGTGTTTACGAAATTGATGAGGAATGTCTGAAAAGAGAAAGATATCGCCGGCATGTGGGATTGAGCAGGCCTTAAAGAAACAGGCGGAGCGTGAAAAAAAAGAAAAAGAGCAAAAATGAAAAAAAGAGGACCCATTGTCAGGTCCTCTTTTTTTGACTGGATATGTTTAGCAGATGCTTCCGCAGCCACCACAACCACCGCCGCAGTTTCCGCATAACAGAAGGAGAATGATAATCCAGCAACAGTCATTGCCGCCACCACAGTTGTTACCTCCGAAGCATGAGCCGTTACCTCCACAGCAGCAGAGAAGAAGGATGATCCAGATAATAGAATTGCATCCGTTTTCAGATGAACATCCACAGTTTGTTGCAGCTAAATCACTCATAAGTGACCTCCAAAAATGATATTTACACTAATAACATACGCACATTATTCAAAAGGGTTCCAATTTTTTCTCCTTTTTTCATAATTTTGCTATTGACTTTACCATGGTAAATCGATAGAATGTTATCAAACGTAATAATTGTATACAATTATTCATGCATGACAAAGGAGTAGTTAACGATGAGAGAAGTCGTTATGAATGAAAAAACTAATCTATTACAGTTGGAAGAGCATTTTTATCAGCTTGTAGATGTTGAGGAACCAAATGTATTCCGCAATCTTTTTCCATATGAGGAAATTCCGAAAATTGCATTTAATGACAGAATCGTTCCGCATAATATGCCGGAGGATATCTGGATTACTGATACAACATTCCGTGATGGACAGCAATCCCGTGCGCCGTACACAACCGATCAGATCGTAACTATTTATGATTATTTACATAAATTGGGTGGCCCGAAAGGAAAAGTACGTCAGAGTGAATTTTTCTTATATAGTAAGAAGGACCGTGATGCAGTGTACAAATGTCTGGAGAGGATATAAATTCCCAGAAGTAACTGCATGGATTCGTGCCAGCAAGCAGGATTTTGAACTTGTAAAAGAAATCGGTCTTCGTGAGACAGGAATTCTTGTCAGCTGCTCCGATTATCATATTTTCTATAAGATGAAAATGACAAGACGCGAGGTTATGAATCTGTATCTGAGTGTCATTCGGGAATGTCTTGAGACAGGTATCAGCCCAAGATGTCATCTGGAAGATATTACCCGTTCGGATATTTACGGATTCGTTATCCCGTTCTGTGTGGAACTGATGAAGTTGAGGAGAAATATAAGATTCCGATTAAAGATACGTGCCTGCGATACCATGGGATATGGTGTAAACTTCCGGGTGCAGTGATTCCGCGAAGTTACCGGGAATTATCTATGGTCTGACAACATGCAGGTGTTCTTCACAGATCGAATGGCATGGACATAATGATTTTTACAAGGCAGTCAACAATTCAACAACTGCATGGTTATATGGTGCAAGTGGTGTCAACTGTTCACTGTTTGGTATCGGCGAGCGTACCGGTAATACACCTCTGGAAGCAATGGTATTTGAATATGGCTGGAACTGGAAGGTCTGGTCAGGCATTATCCCAAACGGGGCATATGTGACCGGCATCACCAGAAAGGACGTGGAGGATATTTATGCGATCCGTTCTTTGCTGGAAGGGCTTTGTGCCCGTTGGGCCAAACCGCGTAGCGGTTTACAGAAAAACAGCTGGATGCAGCGAAGAAAATATTTTACCTGTCAGGAATTTCATCGCCAGCAAGGGACATGCCCAGAAGCTCGACGGAGCTGGACGATCAGTTTCACGATATTTTATATGAAGCATGCTCGAGCAATGCTGAGCATCAGCTAAGAGATTTCCATGAATATGTGCGGAGAATGCGCAAAGCAGAACCTTTCCGGCAGTGAAAGAGACTGGAAGCTGTGCTCGAGCACAAACAGATCATGGAGGCATGGATCTGCCGGAAGCTGATGCCGACCGCGCACAGGAGCTGGGCAGCCTTGCATATGCGTAATGCTTATGATAATATGATTAAAACGGGCTTTTG